>Ga0265296_1000822_pt1 | contig 41173 bp, 39 predicted proteins | sample MunlanPumphouse1_FD_189073 | JGI IMG/M metagenome (GOLD analysis project Ga0265296, IMG submission 189073) | Groundwater microbial communities from a municipal landfill in Southern Ontario, Canada - Pumphouse #1 | ecosystem: Environmental > Aquatic > Deep subsurface > Groundwater | place... | reverse complement strand
CAGATCATCGGCGTGCTGAAGGAAGCGGAAGCTGGCGCTAAGACCGGTGACCTTGCCCGGCGGCATGGGGTATCTGAAGCGACGATATACAACTGGAAGTCGAAGTATGGCGGGCTGGAGGTATCCGATGCCCGGCGACTGAAGGAACTCGAGAGCGAGAACGCGAAGCTCAAGCGGCTGTTGGCCGATGCGATGCTCGACCAGGCTGCGTTGAAGGATCTCCTGACAAAAAAGTTCTGACGCCCGCTGCCAAGCGGGAAGCTGTGGCTCATCTCCAGGCTTGCCACGGGATGAGCGAACGGCGGGCGTGCCGTGTCATCGATGCCGATCGCAGAAGCGTGCGTTACCGTTCCACACGGGACGACGATGCCGAGCTTCGCTAGAAGCTGCGCGAGCTGGCGAACCAGCGGCGCCGCTTCGGCTACCGTCGTCTTCATATCCTGCTGCGCCGGGATGGCGTGATGATCAACCGCAAGAAAACCCAGCGGCTCTATCGTGAGGAAGGGCTGGCGGTCAGGCGGCGACGGAGCCGCAAGCGAGCCGTCGGCACGAGGGCACCTGCTCCGGTTCTGGCGCTGCCGAACCAGCGCTGGAGCCTCGACTTCGTCCATGATCAGATGGCGTCGGGCAGGCGATTCCGCGTGCTCAACGTGGTCGATGACGTGACCCGGGAGTGCCTGGCAGCGGTGCCCGACACCTCGATCTCGGGGCGCCGTGTCGTGCGCGAGCTGACCGAGCTGATCGCCCGGCGTGGGAAGCCCGGCATGATCGTCAGCGACAACGGAACCGAGCTCACCAGTAATGCTATGCTGGCATGGTGCGGGGAGATCGGCGTGGAGTGGCACTACATCGCTCCGGGAAGACCAATGCAGAACGGCTACGTCGAGAGCTTCAACGGAAGGATGCGCGATGAACTGCTCAACGAGACGCTGTTCATGAGCCTCGCCCATGCCAGGGTCGAGATCGCTGCTTGGGTGGATGATTACAACCGGGAGAGACCACACTCATCCCTTGGCTACGCAACCCCGGCGGCGTTCGCCGCCGAACTGGATCAGCAATGGCCTGCTTCGCTCCGCCCTACGGGCTCCGCTACGCAGGCCATTGCTTCAACCGCGCTCATGCGCAACAAAGCCGCTGGGCTCTAATCCCGGCTGGTGGAAACCAGGGGGTCAGGTCACTTTTCTTCGCTGGCTTCGCTAAGAATTAGCAATTCTGCGCGGTCCCGCATGGTAAACCCCATAGTTGAAACGTCAACTATGGAACGATTGCGATCAATGAGCCGTGCCTGTGAATGCACTTTTACTCTCTTGTTAAACGAAACAACTTCGTCGTAAACGGACATATCAGTATCGTTCAGCGACGGGATCGTTTTATACAGATCCCACATGCATTCATAGTTGTCGGTCGTGAGCATTCTTCCACCGCGTAGACTATATCCGCCTTCTGCGATCGGTGCCGCATCAAGACTTCCACCGAGAAGCGGCTTTGCTTCATAAATCGTTATGTTTTTGCCCTGCATGCCGGCATCGCGGATCATGAAGGCGGCAGCGGCCAACGAGCCAATGCCGCCGCCGACGAGATAGGCTTTCCTATTTTGGTTATTCTCTAGCATGTCATCCCGCATTCATTCGAGGTCCGTCAAGGGTGCCACCCCAAAGCGAGTTGCCACAGCACACGGAAACTCATCCAAGCATCAACCGCCGCAAGCAATCGGACACCCAAATCCAACGATAAAGGCTGACCCATCCATGCTGTCTCTCTCACCAGCGCGAATTCTGAATCAGAAATCCGCCCCGTGGAAATCCCTCGCGATTCAAATGGGTCGAAAACCGCTCTAATGCCGACTTGGGGGAGCAGGCCAGACGCCGCTCCTCTAAAAAACGCACTACTTGTGTTTGTGTTCTGGCATCGGCTTGTCCGATGGCTTGGCTGTCCCCATCGGTTTCATCGGGCCGTCCATACCGGCGCATCCCATTTTGCCCATGCCCCCCATTCCAGCTTTGCCCATCTTGCCACCATGGCCTTTCATCTTTTGGTCGTGCATCGGCTTATCGCTGCCTTGCATGCAGTGACCATTGGATTGGGATGGTTCCGCCTTGCTCGCACTCGCTGCAGGCTTTTTCGGTGGCACCTTGGGCGCTTCGTCGGCGTAAACAGGAGCTGTTGCCAAAGCAACCAAGCTCAAAGCGGTGAACACTTTAAAAAAACTGCGCATTGCATTCTCCAGACTGAAATCAAAACGAGGAAATCTACTTGGCGTTCAAAATCTGGGCCAAGCCGTGCACTGAAAATGCTAATTCCTGCATTGCGGGGCTATACGTGTAGTCCACAATTCGGGAGATTGCTTAGTCTTGGAGCCTCATGGCGCAGGCGAGCCCGTCTACCTCTGCCCTACGGCAGCAGATTTTTTCGCAACTACCGATTTACCCCTTGACCTTGGACCATGGTCAATAGACTAACCAGTGCCCCGAGAGTCATCATCAAAGGTTATGGCTTGACGGAAGGCGAAGGATCAAGTGCTTGATGTTAGAGTAACAAATGACACATCTGCATCCGCGATTAGAACCTAGCAGATGCTGAAAAAGCCGCCGCCATCCTGGGCACAATACGTATTGAGGCTGGTCCTACAATGAGCGCAAATGGCTTCGGTTGAAACAAGCATGATCCGTCGCAGTACAATTTTGTTGGCACGGGGGCTGGCTTCGGGGGCACCCGTTCGACCGGTGATTTGGGTCAAGACATATCGTTCGAGACTCGCAGGAGGAACATTCAGCTCGCTGCATGGCAATTAGCCAGCAGCCACAGTCGAAAGGATAACATCATCATGAGAAAATTTTTCGCACCTATGCTCATCGGAGCGGCCCTGTTCGCAGCAGCACCGCTAGCTGCGCAAGGGATCGGACACACCTGGTTCATGCGCGGCCATATCGTCGAGCTTGAGAGCGGGGGGCCGGTGATCTGCATCGGCAAGAGCGACGGCGCGCAGCCTGGTCAGGTTCTGGATGTATACCGGGCCGAAACCGTGCACAACCACAAATCCACGCCCCCTAGCTACAAGCGCATCAAGGTCGGCTCGATTACGATCAACGAGGTCATCGACGATCATTTCGCGCGGGCAACGGTGACCGAAGGCAAGCTCAAGAAGCACGACATCGTCGAGCTCCGCAAAAACTGAGCCGTTGGGGGAGGCGGCTCCAGCGAACTGCCTCCCCACCAGTTTCGAAGCAGATTGAGGGCGGCTGCCAGAAACGTCGCGAGGAGATGCGGCGGTGCAAACATGCCCTGCCCGCGCGTGAGAGGAGGCCAACAATGCGAGGTTACACGATCGGAGCGCTGGCGACCGCTTGTTCGGTCCGGCGCGATACGATCCGCTATTACGAACGCTCAGGCCTGTTGCCGCAACCCGGTCGGACAAGCAGCGGCTACCGCGTTTATGGTGACGACGACGTCAGACGGGTCAACTTCATCAAAACCGCGCAATCGCTGGGCTTCACCCTAACCGAGATTGGTATGCTCTTGTCAATACAGGGATCTGATTCGGCCTCCGCAGCAGACATCGCCAAGCTGACCGAACAAAAGATTCGAGACCTGTCGGCCAAGCTCCGGCAATTGCGCGGGATCAAACAGGCGCTTGAACAGCTTGTTGCGGATTGCCCCATCGATGTGCCGGTCAGTGACTGCCCGATCATCATGTACATCGCACATGCGCCAAACCGGCACCGGCACAGCCGACACATGCAGGACATGACATCACCCGCCGGACCCTGAATCACTTCGGCAGGCGGCATCCCTCCCATAGCCTATCCCCGGACGCCGCCTGCCGGAGACACGCCACCAAGAACTGAAAGGACAGAATCATGAACTACGATAATCTGCGACTAAGCGCAGGCCTGCCGCTTATAGCCCTCATTACAACCGCAGTATTGGCCGCTTGCAGCCCCGCAGACAAAACCGACACAAACGCCGCGGAAGCCAACAAAACGGTAGAAACCGTGCCTGCCGGCGAAACCGGTGCGACCGAAGATGCATCCGAAGTCGCCCGCGAAATGCACAACCGGATGAACGACGACCAGGCCATGCACGATTCGATGAAAGATAAGGCAATGCCCGATGATCAGATGGACAAGATGCACCAACGCGGAATGAACGACCCGGCCATGAAAGGCGGCGCAATGAAGGGAATGGGCGGCCAACCCGCTTCCGAGCCGGCACCGAAGGACAAGACCGATCCGATGCCGATGACCGATATGTGATCGGCCAAGCCTGGCGTTTGTTGGACATGCTCATCATTTCTATAATGCGCCGGTCATTACCTATTTTGCTTGCTGCCGCTGCCTTACCCCCACAGGCGGCAGCGGCTCAGGCAGTTGCCGATCATGCCGCGCACCACCCCGGCAACGGCACTCCGGCTGCCACGGTGCCCCAGCCCGCAGCGCCCGCCCCGCCTTCAGCGAGTCCGTCCGCGAATACAGGCGCAGCCATGTCCAAAATGATGGACGAGATGATGGGCGGCGAGATGGAAGGCGGTAAGCAGACCGCCGCCTATTCGGCGCTGCTGACTTTACCTGAACTCGATCAACGCGCTCGGACGACCGTTGCAGCTGAGGCGGCGGCGCGTCTCCATCAGGGCTTGACCCTTGCGAGACAAGCAGGCGATGCCCATAGCCCCGGTCAGGCAGATAGCTCTGCGATAGCGAGCCAGCTGCGCGAAGCCGCAGCGCTGGTAGAGAGCGGAGCTGCGACCACGGCGGCACTCGACGGGAGCCGACCTGGTAGCAAGATCGCGAATGACTGGTTCCGGTCCGAAATGGGACTGGGAACACCCGAGGATCATGCCCCGATGGAGGGAAAATTATGGGGGCTGTCCGCAGGGCATTGGCTGTTCATGGCGGCAACACTGCTTGGGCTGGCGGCGCTGCTACTCCTTCAGTTGCTGCGTCTGCGCCGCGTGCGCGCGCTCATTGCCCCGGGTCAGCTGCCGCGTCCTGCGGATTCAAAGCCTAGTGAATCATTGGATCCAAGGGGCGCCAAGACAGGCACGGCAGTCGCCCGCCAGCAACTTTCCGATACCGATCAGGCACCAGCGCGGCAGGCCGCCCGTCCGAACCGCGCGGCAGCGACCAAACTCAACCGCTGGAGCGGGGAGTTGCGGATTGCGCAGATCTTCGACGAGACACCGACCGTCAAAAGCTTTCGGATGATCCTGCCTGGTGCGGATCGGCTTCCCTTCGACTTCATGCCCGGCCAATTCCTCCAGGTCGAGGTGCCGAAAGACGATGGCAGCAAAGCCAAGCGCTCCTATACGATTGCCTCCTCGCCGACTCAGCGCGCTTATGTTGAACTTACGGTCAAACGCGAAGCGCAGGGTGCGGTTTCGCATTACATGCACGACGCGTTGAAGCCGGGCGATCTCCTCCATATCGCCGGTCCCTTCGGCCATTTCACTTTCACCGGCACCGATGCTGAGAGCATCGTTCTGATTGCTGGCGGCGTCGGCATTACTCCAATGATGTCGGTTCTGCGGTTCTTGACCGACACGGCATGGAGCGGGGACATCTTCTTCGTTTACGCTGCTCGCTCGACCGAAGAATTTGTTTTCAGGAGCGAGATCGAGCAGCTCGAACGGCGCCATTCCAATCTGCATGTCTTTGCTTCGATGCAACGATCGCCAGGAACCGTCTGGCACGGAGCCGAAGGGCATATCACGCGTGAGTTGCTTGAAAGCGCCGTCCCCGAGATCGCCAAGCGGCGCGTCCATTTATGCGGACCACCATCGATGATGGCCGCAATGCGCGACATACTGACACAGATCGGCGTACCCCAGGCCCAAATATACAGCGAAGCATTCGGCCCCGCCTCATTGCCAATCGATGACCTATCCAAGGAAGATGGTGCAGAACAGCCCGAGGCGTCCTCTGCAGAGGCGCCGCCGGAGAAGACAAAAGTAGCACGTGATGAACTGGCTGCGACAACCGTGACGTTTTCGATTGCGGGCATATCGGCTCCGCTCGATACCGACGAAACGATCCTGGAAGCCGCCGAGACAGCGGGGGTCGAAATCCCCTATTCCTGCCGGGTCGGTGAGTGTGGTGTCTGCGTCACACGACTCCTCGAAGGCGAAGTTACAATGGATGTCGAAACCGGTCTGGATGCCGCCGATAAGGCGCAAGGCTATGTGCTTGCCTGCCAGGCGCGGTGCACGCGCGGCCCGCTGGTGGTCGAAGCCTGATGCGTGAGCGCAGCGACATCTTGATGGGGTTGCTGTTCGCCTTCCTGCTGATCTTTCCGCTCGGCTTCATTGTTCACGCCTCGCCGCGGTTTCCCGGTAGCCTGTCAGGCAGCCTTCTCGGGATAGCCGCAGGCTTGCTGATGCTGGTTCCCCTCGTCCATGTCGCTGCGCGGCGCATTCCATCATTCGGGAAGTGGCTCGACCCGCGGATCAGCAAGCGGACTTTGCTGTCGATCCACATTTATGCCGGGGTATTCGGGCCAATCCTCGCGCTGGTCCATGCCGCGCATAAATTCGAGAGCCCGCTTGGCATCGCGCTGACAGGTACTGCGATCCTTGTCGTCTGGAGCGGCTTCGTCGGACGCTATTTTCTGATCCAAGTTGCTAAAGCCATCCGGGCGCGCGAATCCGAGTTGGCGATGCTGCGGCTGGGTCTGGATGCACAGCCGGCAAAATCCGAGCCATCCAAGCGCGATACAAACACTGGCCTTAGCCGCTGGCGTTTTCTGTTTGCTCCGACCGACGACCTCGACCCTGCGAACCTCGCCGACGCCAGACAACGCGCGGAAGCGCTGGCAGATACCGAATATGCCGTGCGCGCCGAACGGGCGGTTTCCCGGCTGTTCGGTGCGTGGCGGACCATCCATATCGCCACCAGCACATTGCTCTACGCACTGCTGTTGCTCCACATCTGGTCAGGATATTATTTCGGGTTTCGCTGGCTATGAAAGGCATGCGGCTCCTCTACGCCGTCTATGCACTGGCCCTGGTGTTGCTGGTCATCGTCGTGCCGCTCATGACGCATGGAGCTGGGAGCGGCGCAGTAAAGGGCTGGACGGCACTGGTCGATCCCGGCCCGCTGTCCCCGCAACATGCTTCCCTGAAGGCGGATTGCGAAACCTGCCATACACCGCACAAGGGCGTCGAGCCGGTCAAATGCATTGCCTGCCATGTCGGGACGGACTTTGGCACCAAGGCATCGACGCGGTTTCACGCCAACGCGAAGCAATGCACAACCTGTCATGTCGAACATGACGGCGGCGCGAGCCTGACACGCATGGATCATTTGGCGCTGCTCGACCCTGAGCTCTGGCGAGGCACGCCCGTTTTCGCGGATGCGCGTCCGATGACCACGAAATCCAAAAGCGCAAATGGCCTGTCATGCGCCAGCTGTCACGCGGCGCGCGATCCGCATCAGGGCCTATTCGGCAAGGACTGCAAGAGCTGTCACACGCTGACAGACTGGAAAATTGCCAAATTTCGTCACCCTTCGGTCAATTCACGGCAATGCGCCGAATGTCACAAGGCACCGCCAAGTCACTTCATGATGCACTTTGAAATGGTGTCGCAACGCGTGGCCAAAGAGCGCGCTCCGGTCAATCAATGCGTCGCCTGTCATACTACCGACAGCTGGAACAATATTCGCAAGGTCGGATGGTATGACCATCATTGAGCCTGCAAACGCCGCGCTCGACACGCTCGTCCGTTTCGCGGTGCTGTCTCTCGAACTTGCCGGGACGCTGACAATATTGGCAGGCGCTGTTGCCGCCATTTTCTTGTTCGTGTCGCGCGTGCGCGCCTGCGGCATTCAGGCCGCTTACCAGCCTGTCCGAGCCGTTTTGGGCCGCAGCATTCTGCTTGGTCTCGAGTTTCTGGTGGCTGGCGACATATTAAAGTCGCTCGTCATCAATCCCAGCCTTGATGACCTTCTTGTCCTTGCCGGTCTTATTCTCGTCCGTACATTTCTGAGTGTTTCGCTTGGGGTCGAGATCAACGGCCATTGGCCTTGGCAGGAAACAGCCATAGCGGCACGGGCCCAACCCGTTGCACGTCCCAACAATCGCGCGAAGAACAATCAGCCAGGGGGCCGGGATGAGGGATAGAGATCGCCCGGCTCCAGGCGAAAATCGGCTTGCTCGCGCCGCTGCCCGCCATGTCCAAAGCCTTTGCGCGCAGGCCCCGCATTGCCACACTCCCGCTCATCCCGAAGAGGGTTGCCAATGAGCCGACAAGCGGAGCCCGGCCAGACCGGTGCCATTCCCCATGGTCCAACCGGACATGGCCTCAAAGCTCGGAAATTGGGGCTGATTGCGGGGTCCGCCGAGCCTATTGCGGTGATGCCCGAAGACTGCGCTATATGCCGGGCCGAGGGATTGACGGCACGCACTTCAATTCTTGTCGAAGCAGGCGATCGCCAGATTGTTGCCCGATTGATGCGATCAACAAATGATCTGGTGGCTGAGGGCGAGATCGGACTTTCAGACGAAGCCTGGAACAGTCTTGGTCTCAGCGGCGGCGAGCCTGTCAATGTGCGGCATCCGCAGCCGGTGCCGTCGCTCAGCGCCTTACGCAAGCGCGTCTACGGCAACAGGCTGGCCCAAGCCGACTTCGCAAACATCATGTCTGACCTTGTGGCCGGCAGGTACAGCGATGTCCATCTCGCCTCGTTCGTGACCGCCTGTTCGGCGTTTCCCCTCGACCTAGATGAAATGATAGCGCTCACCCAGGCGATGATCGGCGCGGGCAAAGTCCTGATCTGGCATCAGCCGGTTATCGTCGACAAGCACAGCGTCGGCGGACTACCGGGAAATCGGACGACACCAATCATCGTCTCTATCGTCGCCGCGCTCGGTTTGGTCATTCCAAAAACGTCATCGCGGGCCATTACCTCGCCGGCCGGCACTGCCGACACGATGGAAACGCTTGCACCGGTCGATCTCGACATCAAACAAATCCGCGACGTGGTTGCGCGGCAGAACGGCTGCCTGGTCTGGGGAGGATCTGTCGACCTCAGTCCAGCCGACGATATCATCATCGGGGTCGAACGCATTCTTGACCTCGATTCCTCAGGCCAGCTGGTCGCATCTGTGCTGTCAAAGAAAATTGCGGCAGGTGCCACGCACCTGGTCATCGATATGCCGGTCGGCCCGACGGCAAAGGTCAGGACCGCCCAGGCCGCTGATGAATTGAGCTATTGGCTCGAGGCGGTTGCCGCCGCATTCGGTGTCAAGATCCGTATCCTTCTGGGCCGCGGAGACCAGCCCATTGGCCGCGGCATTGGGCCAGCGCTCGAAGCCCGAGATGTGTTGGCGGTGTTGCAGCAGCGCGACCCGCCCGCCGAGCTTGCCACACGCGCATGCGACCTGGCCGGTGCGCTGCTTGAGCTCGCCGAGTTCGCGCCCCAAGGCAGCGGAGCGATGCTCGCCAGAGATGTTCTCGAAAGCGGGCGAGCCTGGGCCAAATTCCAGGCAATTTGCGCGGCACAGGGCGGATTGCGCGAGCCGCCGGTGGCGAGCCATAGGCAGGTAGTGCTTGGCCCGCATGCCGGAACGCTGGGCTCCATCGATAACCGCCGCCTGGCCCAGCTCGCCAAGCTCGCCGGTGCACCTGCGGCGAAGGCGGCAGGCGTCGAACTACATTGCCGGCTCGGAGACGCAGTCGAAACCGGCGCCGCGCTGTGCACCGTTCACGCCGAAAGTCGCGGCGAGCTCGACTATGCCATGCAATTCTATGCCGGAGCTGGCGCAATATTCGGAATCGAACAGCCATGAACCCGCCCATTCTCATCCCGCTCCCGGGAAACGAGCACCTCGCTGCCGGCATTGCCGGCGCCATCGATGCCGAAATTGGTATGCTGGAGATGCACCAGTTTCCTGACGGCGAAACCTATCTGCGCTTCGCCTGCGATGTCGCTGGACGCCCGGTCATCCTGCTGTGCACGCTCGCGCGGCCCAACGAGCTCGTCATGCCGCTGCTGCTGGCCGCCGATGCGGCCCGGGATCTGGGGGCGAGCGAAGTGGCTCTGGTTGCGCCCTATCTGGCCTATATGCGCCAAGACCGGCGCTTCAGATCAGGCGAGGCGGTCAGTTCGCGGACCTTTGCGCGCCTGCTGTCGAACGCGTTCGACTGGTTCGTCACCGTCGACCCGCATCTTCACCGCTATGCGTCGCTCGATACAATCTACTCGATCCGCTCCCGGGTCGTCCAAGCCGCCCCGTCGATCGCGCGCTGGATAGAGGCGAACGTCACTGACCCAGTGATCGTCGGGCCGGACATTGAGAGCGAACAATGGGTGAGCGGCGTCGCCCGGCTAATCGGAGCCCCGCATTTCGTCTTGACCAAGTCCCGTACCGGAGATCGCAGAGTCAGCGTCACCCTGCCAGACATCGAACCCTTCGCGCACCGCCGACCCGTCATTGTCGATGATATCGGCTCGTCGGGGCAAACGCTTGTAGCAGCGGTGCTCGCGCTCAACGGCGCGGGCTTTGAAACCAGCTGCTGCATTGTCGTCCATGCGCTGTTTGATTGCAAGGTCGAGGATCTCTTCGATGATCGATCGGTCGAGATCGTCAGCACCGACACGGTCGCGCATGGCACCAATGCGATCGCCCTGGGCGGTGACCTCGCCAAGGCAGTCGAAGAGATGTGCTTAGGTACCCAACCGGCGCGCAAGCCAGTTTAATGAAGGGATAGAGAGATGGCAGGCTTTGGAATCTATGGATTGGGCCGAATGGGCCAGGCTATTGCGCTTCGGCTGCTCAGAAATGGTCATCGGATCCATGTTTTCAATAGAAGCCCGGAACCGATCGCCTCGCTTGTCCAAGCGGGTGCTCAAGGAGCGACTTCGCTCGCCCACCTTGTCAGCCAGTTGGAAGCGCCGCGTTGCATCTGGCTGATGCTCCCGGCTGGCGAGCCTACCGATGAGGCGCTTGTTGCCCTGTCCGAATTGCTTTCCCCAGGCGATGTGCTGATCGATGGCGGCAACTCCTATTGGAAGGACGCAGCCAGACGTGCCGCCATGCTTGAGAAGCGCGGAATCGCATTTCTTGATGTCGGAACCTCAGGCGGGGTACATGGGCTGGACCGCGGCTTCTGCATGATGGTGGGAGGGCCAGCTGAAGCGGCCGACTTAGTTGATCCGATTTTCGCCAGTCTGGCCCCGGCAGAGCTTGCACCCAATGGCAAGGAACCGCATGGCAATCGTCCGGGATTCGTCAGAACCGGTCCTTGCGGGTCGGGCCATTTCGTGAAGATGGTCCACAATGGTATCGAATATGGCATGATGCAGTCGATCGCCGAAGGTTTCGAATTTCTGGCAGCGGCGGCTGCACCGTCCAGGCTGGCGAACGAGAAATTTGAGCTGAAACTCGATGAAATTGCGGAAGCCTGGCGCCGTTCGAGCGTCATTTCCTCATGGCTGGTCGATCTTGCCGCTGAAGCTCTGCTCAATGATCCGCAGCTTTCGGCCTTTTCGGGACGGATCGAGGATTCGGGTGAGGGTCGCTGGATGCTGCACGAAGCGATCGAAAATCGCATTCCGGCACCCTCTCTCGCAGCTGCCCTATTCGCCCGGTTCGAATCCCGAACAGACGCCAGGTTCGGCAATCAGCTGCTCTCTGCCATGCGCATGGGTTTTGGGGGGCATAAAGAGCCCCCCAGCCCAAACTGAGGCGCAAACCCAATCAGTGCCGGGCGTAAATCTTTTGACCTGCCGATCCGAAAGAATAGACGATATAGGATTGGGGTTTTTGCCCCGGCACTTCCATTCCGGGCGATCCCAGTGGCATTCCGCCGACAGCGAGACCGCTCACGCCCTTGGGCTTTGCCGCGAGAACCCGCTTGATGTCAGCGATCGGAACATGACCTTCAAAAGCAATCCCGTCGATGAACGCCGTGTGGCACGATTGCAGCGACGAGGTTATGCCGAGCCTCTTCTGAAGTGCAGCCCGATTTACATTGTCGACCACTTTGACCGATCGGCCAAGCGCCGCTTTGACCTGAGCTGCCCATTTTAGACAGCAACCGCAACCGGGATCGCGGTGCATAACCATTTCGGACGCGGCGAACGCCGGCGTCGCAACAAGGGCTAAGGCCAAAAATAGCTTTCGCATGAAAAACTCCTTTTAATTCGGAATGCGGGAGGCTGTCACCAGCCTCCCGCCAAGGTTGTTCACTTGTGATCCATACCGCCCATGTCGTGGCCTTTGTGATTATCTTCGGCTTTTTCAGCCTTGTCCTTGCAGCAGGCCATCTTGCCCTGCTCGTCCTTCTTGCAGCAACAGCACTCCTTCTTGGGCGCTGGCGCCGGTTCGGTGGCAAAGGCAGCACTGGACATGCTGAGCGCAAACGCGCCGATAAGATATTTGATTTTCATGATCTCACTCCAATTAAATGTTTATTCCTGGTCTTGCGTGGGCGGCGCGCGGCGGCGGTACCGGCGGCTCGGGAACATGGCCAGCAGATGGCTGCACCACTCCTAGTGTGTGCGGCAGCTCGGCCCAATTCCGGAGCACGGTCTGCGGGCCAAGTCCCGCGACTGGAAAGGCGCAAGCGTGGCAGAGCCTCGCCTCGGCCGTCGGTTCGTGCTGGTCTCCGGGCACTACATCCTTGGCCATATCATCGCAGCTGAAGCTTGTCGAAATTGTCGAACTTCCCGCCGTCGCCGCGCATGAGGGGTCGGCGCGTAGCAGGATGGCCAAGGCAAGCAAAATGACGCTCAAAAGCTTCATGCGGTGCGTTTCTTCCGCCTGAAAGGCCAGCGCATCACGAGCAAGGCCGTGCCTGCCAATCCAAGCAGCAGTCCGCCGACCGCGAAAGTGAGCAGCCACCATGAGTTGAAGTTCTCATGATTCTTCCAGTCCATGATGTGAAGGCTCCAGAAGAAGTCATAGAGCCGCCATGTGCCGGTACGCACGGCAGTGATCCTGCCAGTGTCAGCGGCAACGAATATGCTGGTATTGTCGGGGTCGGCGAACGCGATCCGCCAAGCAGGAAGCGCAGCTCGATATTCGGGGCTTTCCTGCTTGACTAGGCTTGCCTCTGCCTTGGGTTTTTTCGCGGATTTCCAGGCTGCTTCGGCAATCCGCGTTGCGAGTTTTGAATCAACTGGAGGAACGGGCCTGCCGGTCACGGCATCAAAGAGCTTGATACCTCGCTTGGTTGCCACCTCGGCAATAGGTCGACCATCGAGCATGCGCCAGGTCATTGCCTCGACGGGTGCACCGGCTTGGGCCACGATCCGCTGCGGATCGGCAAAAACGGCGCCGCCAGGAATTGCAACGATAGTCTCGCGGTCAACAAGATGTTCACCGCGCACCTTGTCGATCGGCAGGAAGCTCATGATTGCGCCGCTGGCGAACCAGATCAGCAGCTGCGCGCCGATAACTAACGCCAGCCATTTGTGGATGCGGCTCGCGGCGAGATGGAAGCGCGTCCTGATTGCCATCAGCTGCGGAGCGACGAACGAAGGGGACGATGGTTCATGGTTCGGCGGTCGTGATGGTCTATTTCATTCCAGGTTGCGTGCCTTTCATATCATGTCCGGCATGCGGATCAGGGGTTCGTTCGGCAGGCGCCGCGGTTTCGCGGGCCGCGGGAGTTTTGGGGCCGGTTTCTGTCTTGGCAGCAGGTTTGGCCGGCTTCGCTTTGTCTCGCACGGTCACCGTCTCGGCGCGGCGCGCGGGAACTACCGCCGGAACGCCGTCGTCTGAAGCGACGGCCTTTTTGTCCGCCGCTGCGGGTTGGGGCACGGGATCTTTGGCAGGCACAGCCTCCGTATTGACCTGCGTGTTTACCTCCGGTGTATTTTTGTCATGAGCCTCTTGAGTGCCGCAAGCAGCAAGTACACCGGACAATAAGGCGGCTCCGAAAATCGCTGTTGGCCGTCTCATTTCCCTATTCCTTCCATTTCGCGGCATCCCTTGCCCAGACAATTCGCATCCCAACCATCGCAAGGATCGCCACATGACGCCGGGGAGCTTCAAAACCAGACCCGCACACCCATTACTAAGTGCGGATCGGATACCTGCCCGCCGCTCGCTCTGGTGAAACGCGCCGATTCGCCAAATTGGCGGCCCCACTCAAAACCGATATAGGGTGCGAACTCTTTTTCGATTTCGTAGCGAAGGCGGACGCCCAATTCGAGATTGGACAGACCTGCCCCTACCCCGAGTTCGGGGATGGTTTGCGCCGAAAAGTTCGCCTCGAGGCGCGGCTGCAAGATCAACTTCTGCGTGATGCGTTGGTCGTAATAGCCTTCGATTCGGCCCCGGACTTCACCCTTGTTCGAAACAAAGGCCGCTGCCGTGATCTCAAACCAGTAGGGTGCCAGGCCTTCGACGCCAATCACCGCGTAAGTCCGCGACGGATCGGGTTTGACATCGTAGCGGACACCGGCCTGCAAATTCCAATAGGGTGATATCGCACGCGAATAGAGCCCGGAGAGTTCCAGATCGTCAAGCGGCCCGCCAAATTCTCCTTCACCTTCATATTTGAACACAAAGCGGTTGATGTCACCGCCGAACCACGCCTCGCCGTCCCAGCGATAACTCTCCTTGCCTTTGTGGACGACAAACTCAGCCAGATCGAAAGAGAGATAACGGAAGGTCGAGCCCCCGCTTTCCTTCATCATCTCCTCGCGCGATTTCGCCATCTCCTCGCCGGGGAAGATGCGATCAGCATACCAGTCAGATGGCGGCGCCGGGGCCGGTGCATCGCCCGGCTCCAGATCGGTCCCGCTCGCACCACCCGCCGCTAATGACGACGGCTTCGGTGTCGACTTGGGCGTGCAATGTCCCATCTGAGCGTGTTCGGGGGGACAATCTGGATCGACCGCAGGTGCAGCCATGGGTTCAGGCGCGGATTGCGTTCCCGCATCAGCCGGCGTGCAATGCCCCATTTTGGCGTGTTCCGGCGGACAGTCGGACGCGGTACTTTGCTCCTCCTTTGGCGCAGCCATATCCGGCATATTGCCATGATCCATATTTTGCACAGGATCGGAGGCCGGCTGTTTTGGCTTTGCGGCAGGTTTTTTTGGTTTGGCTGCAGGCGTCGAGGAATGATCCATGCCTTGCATCGACTGTGCCTGCAGGGGCGCGGTGAAGGCCAGTGCCGCCGTTGCGGTCAACACGATACGGGTTAAGCTCATGCTGCTTCTCCCCGCGGACGCACGCTGACAACGCGCATCATCCCTGCGTGCATATGGTAGAGTAGATGGCAGTGGAAGGCCCAGTCGCCAAGCGCATCGGCGGTAAAGTCGAAGCTTGCTTTGCCGCCCGGTTGAACGAGCACAGTATGCTTCCTCGGGGCATGGTCCCCCTTGCCCGTGACCAGTTCGAAGAAATGGCCATGCAGGTGGATTGGATGGCTCATCATAGAATCGTTGATGAGATTGATGCGAACCCGTTCACCCTCAAGGAAGGGAATTGGTTCGTGATAGTCCGACATCTTGATGCCGTCGAACGACCACATGAAGCGCTCCATATTGCCGGTCAGGTGAATGTCAAGCGACCGTTCGGGCGCGCGTACATCCGGGTTTTTGTCGAGGGCGACGAGATCATGATAGGTCAGCACCTTATGACCGGCATTTTCGAGGCCTTGCCCAGGCTCGCCCATACGATCCACGGGCATAGGCGAAATAGTCTGCACGCTTGGATCGCGCTTGACCTGCGGGGCAACGCTGAAATCGCGCATGCTATGGCTCATGCCAGCGGCCCCATGCCCCATCGCACTATGATCGACTGGCGCTGCCGCCGCATCGGCAGGGGTGCAATGACCCATTTTGGCATGTTCGGGCGGGCAATCCGGCACGGGTGCTGCACCTGCGGACGAAGAATCCATCCCTCCCATCGCACCGCCTCCAGACATGTCCATGTCCCCCATGCCCATGTCTTTCATCGTTGCCAGCGGCCGCTCCCGCAAGGGGGGGACTTCTGCCGCCATCCCGGCACGCGGCGCGAGTGTTGCGCGGCCCAGTCCCGAACGGTCATTTGCTTCGGCCACAAGCGTATAGGCGCGGTCGTCGGTCGGCGTGACAATGACGTCATAGGTTTCAGCAACGCCCATCTGGAACTCGTCGACCGTGACCGGACGGACGTTCAATCCGTCCGCCTGCACGATCGTCATACGCAACCCGGGGATGCGAACGTTGAAGATCGTCATCGCTGCCGCATTGATGATGCGAAGGCGCACCCGCTCGCCGGGCTCAAAAAGCGCCGTCCAATTGTCTTTGGGACCATAGCCGTTCACAAGGAAATTATAGGTCGATCCGTTGACATCGGCGACATCGGTCGGGTCCATACGCATCGCGCCCCATTCCAGCCGATCCTTGAGCGGCTGGCCCTTGCCGGCAAGCAATCCGCCCAATGTCTGACGCTGCATGTTGAAATGGCCTGGATTGACCTTCAACTTGCGAAAGATGGCCTCCGGTGAGAGCTCGCTGTGATCGGAGAGCACAACAATGTGCTCACGGTCATAGCCGACTGGATCGGGTCCTTTTGGATCGACAACGATGGGGCCGTAATGGCCAAGTTGCTCCTGAAGCCCTGAATGACTGTGATACCAGTAGGTACCTGATTGAACCACCGGGAATTCATAAACGAAGGTCGAACGCGGCTTGATGCCAGGAAAACTAACGCCCGGCACCCCGTCCATTTGGAAAGGCAGTATCAGACCGTGCCAGTGGATTGAAGAGTCTTCATCGAGATCGTTCGTCACCGAAAGCCGGACATTCTGCCCTTCCCGAAGCCTGATCAATGGCGCTGGAACTGTCCCGTTAATCCCAATAGCCCGACTGACTTTGCCATCGACCCGCATCGTCTGGCGCGCGATGCGCAAGCTGATATCGGTGCCCGACACGGTAGGAACGGGGGCAACTATGCCGGACGATACCGGTTGAGCCCAAGCGGGCATCCAACCAGCCATCGCCAGGGCAGCGCCGCTTCCGACTGTTCCGCTCACAAAATGTCGTCGATTGATATGCATATCGGATCCATGAACAAGTGACTTACCTAACTTCATACGCAGCCGGGCAGGACACCCCTTGCCTCGATTTCATCTTTTTTGTCGCATTGGATGAAAAAGCTGATTCTCGCCCACACAGCGCTGGAATAGCTTTATTGTCGGCGAACATGGAGCCACTCGCACCAAATATATACATATATACGCCCCGCAGAGCGACGCACTCTGTCGCCTGACTTTTATCTGGAGGGTAGGAAGATCGCAGAAAAGCCACATTGGCGACTTTGCGAGCTAAGCTTCAGTCTCGTCCAGCACCTTTTTGAGCCGCGCGCGAGCACGATATAGTCGTGTTTCGACCGTCTTTTCGCTGACCCCCAATATGGCCGCGGTTTCGGCCTGGCTGAGTTCTTCTATCGTGCGCAGCGTAAGGACTTCGCGAAGCAATATGGGAATGTGAGGATCAGCGTGCAATAGGCACCCCCGTCGGGGTGGTGACACGCCTCGAAGAGGAGACCCGGATCGGCAAGGGCGGGACCCTGGCGGCGCAGCTGTCGCGGCTCGACCTGATCGTGCTCGACGAGCTTGGATATCTGCCGTTCGCACGCTCGGGAGGGCAGTTGCTGTTCCACCTCATCAGCAAGCTTTATGAGCGCACCAGCGTCATCATCACCACGAACCTCGCGTTCGGCGAGTGGCCCACCGTCTTCGGCGATCCCAAGATGACCACGGCGCTGCTCGACCGCGTCACCCACCACTGCGATATCGTCGAGACGGGCAACGATAGCTGGCGCTTCAAAAACCGCAGCTGACCGCCACCTTCGCCGCCTTCAAAAATCTATCTTGCGCTGCGTGCGCCTCCGGGCGGGCTACGCCCGCCCTCCGCCGCACGCAGCGCAAGGCTCACCTCGACAAACCCCTATCATATCCGCAAGGGGGTCCTTCTTCGACGCCGATCGGGGGTCCCGTTTGAACGCCGTTTGACAAGCTCGGCAGTTGGGAGCATTTCCTCACCATGCGCGCGGGCATTCTCGATCTCAACGACCGCTACCGTGATCTTCTCTCCAACGACTTGGGGGCCGTTGGCGGGCTGCTGTTCGATATCGGATCGGGAAGGTTTCCGGCCCCGCCGCGCAGTGATTCGACCGAAAACGCTCGCGACTGGACTGCCATGCTGGACGAAACGCGCGCGCAGGCACAAAAGCTCGACAAGGCTATTGCAAATCAGAAAGAGAGCGACCGGACGCACGGCGAAATCCAATCCTGGCTTCGCGATCTCGGGCTTGCACTGGGATATGACGTTTGGATAGCGGCAAACGACCGGGGGCGCCTTCATGAGGGCTTGCCGCTCGGTTCTCGATGTCTCGATAGCTTGCCGCATGCCATCGCAACCGCCCAGGGAAGCGATGCAATAAGGCTGATCGACGTTCTTTGGCTCGAGCACTCGACCGCTATGGTCGCGGCGGCATTCGAAGTAGAGCATTCGACATCCATTTATTCCGGAATTGTCCGCATGCTCGATCTCGCCCTGAGCAGCGAGAATCTTCATTTATCGACGGCACTTTTCCTTGTTGCACCTGACGCCCGAGAAGCAGATGTCCGCGCCCAGCTCCGACGCCCGGCATTCAGCCGGATCGGAGACCTCGACATCTCCTACCTGCCGTATAGCGAACTCGAGCGGCACCAGACCGCCATCGCCCGCTTCGGATCGGGTCTGAAGGCGATTAAGGCGATTGCGCATCAATTGCCGTGAGGCTCCGAAAACAGGGTTCCGTTCCAAACCAATCGACCATTGCATCGTTGCGATGTTCGCGGGGCTCGAAAGACACATAAATTTCGCGCGCTGCAGGCGTTCAGGATCAGACTGCTCTGATCTGCTCGTGGAAATCGCCCTGACCCGCTCAGCGTCCCATCGTCCTTGTTCCCGATGTGGCCATGCGACAGCGCCCCTGGAGTGACGAGCATACGATGACCTGCGTCCAGAAGAGATATTCCTCCCGGGCACGTTAGCGCCCGGGAGGACCGACGGCCGTAGGGGTGCCGCCGGGGACCTCGCAGAACGAGGAGCTCAGAAGAAATAGCGCAGCTGCAGGCCGTACTGACGCGGCTCGCCGTAGATGTAGAGCGGCAGGGTCGGATTCGAAACACCGGTCGCGTCCGTCCCGATCGTGCTGTAGCTCACATATCGCTCGTCGGTCAGGTTTCGGCCATAAAGCGCAATTTCCCAAGCCTCGCTCCCAGGCTGCCATGCAACACGACCGTTGACGAGTGTCGTAGCGTTTCCTGAGAAGAGCGGATTGTTGTTTGGCTTGAAAAAGACGCTGTCGCGCCATGACACATCGGTCCGCAATGACAGTGTTCCATCTCCAAGTGGTGCCTTATATTCGCCGCCAAGAGTGACGTTCCATTGCGGCGCATTCGGCAGGCGGTTGCCCCTGAGGCTTCCGCCAACATCATCAAAATAGACGTCGTAGCGGGCATCGAGATAAGCGATCGTCGATGTGAGCGTCAGCCGATCAAGCGGGCGCGCCATGAGCTCCGCCTCGACCCCCTTGATTGTCGCCTTGCCGGCATTGGTCGTGCTGGCGACGCCATTATTATATTCGACCACCTGAAGATTGGTATAGTCATAATAGAAGGCCGAGAAGTTTGCCCGAAGCCGCCGGTCGAGGAGGGTCGATTTCAGGCCCACCTCATAGCTCCAAACATATTCAGGAAGAAAGGGCCGCCCGTCGCCCAGCTGGAATCCGCCCGATTTGAACCCGCGGGTTGCCGATGCATAAACCATGACATCAGCGGCAACGTCGTAATCGATCCCGATTTTTGGAGTCCAGGCGGTCCAGGATGATTTGGGCTGACCGGCATCGACCTGATTTCCGTTCAGCAATACCCGATATGCGAAATCCTTTTTCTCGTAGGAGTATCGGAGCCCCCCGGTCAGTCGGAGGCGGTCGATGAGTTCGTAGCTCGCTTGACCGAAAAGCGCGAACGCGTTCGTCGTGTTGCTTTCCGGAATCGCGAGCCGACGGCTCGGCTCAATGATTCGTATTTCGTCATTGCCCTTTTCATTGAGATAGAAGGCTCCGACGATCCAGCGCAGCTTGTCCGCATCATTGTTGAGGAGTTGGAACTCCTGCGTGAAGCTGCGTGAGCGTTCGTAAAACTCGATATCGCGGAGGAAGAGGTCGGTTGAGTCGACGTCGAGCGCCTGAACGACCTTGCTCTTGCGCAGCGCAGTGATCGAGCGGACCGTAACCGGACCACCGTCCCAGTTCATCGTCGAGGAGACGCCCCAAGCATCGACATCGTAACGCGGCAGACGGTCGAGCGCGGCTTCTTTGTCATTGGCTGGGATCGTTGCACCCGCATCGATGAAACCCTGTGGATAGAAGGGGCGGACAGAGCGCGCGCCGGTCTCGCGATCGCGGCTGGCATCCGCCCGCAGCACGATCTCAAGACGGTCGCTAGCGTCGATCGCAAGCGTCAATCGTCCGGCGAGATTGTCTTCATTCTGGTATCGCCGCCCCGAGACGATGTCGCGGTAGATGCCTTCGCGCTGGTTAGCGAGCAACGTTATGCGGCCCCGGACGCGTTCACCGAGCGGCCCAGAAATCGTCCCGCTGGCGGAGCGCTTCTCATAATTGCCGATAGTGAGTCCAAGCGTACCGCTCAGTTCGTCGGTCGGCATTTTGGAGATGATATTGAGCGTGCCGCCCGCAGAGTTGCGACCAAAAAGTACGCCTTGTGGGCCGCGCAGCACCTCTATGCGTTCGACGTCGAACAAGTCTTGATAGCTCGTTGTGGGGCGCGAGATATAGACGCCGTCGTAATGAACCGTCGTGCTGGGGTCGGTTGCGACACCAAACGCGGAAGTCCCAATCCCGCGAATATTGATGATCGCCATCGAATCGTTGGTAATCGAAACACCGGGAACGAAAAATTGCAGGTCTTCGACATTGGAAATCCCATTCGCGGTGAGCGCCTCGCCGGTCATCGCTGTGACCGAGACGGGAACAGACTGCAAATTTTCCTCACGCTTCTCGGCGGTTACGATGATCTCGGCGAGGCCTTCCGACTGGGCTTCCTGAGCCTGCACGGGCATTGTGAAAGCCATCCCGATCGCCGCTAGCGAGGTTCGTTGTATTGCACGCTTCTTTGACGCGCAGCAGTATCTATTATTCATTATGCTTCCCCTGTTTCGAAGAACAGCGCAGTCGCGCAGCTCAAATGAGTTCGGGGAATTCGAGTACAAGTCATACATGCCCGGAAACCGCTATTTACGGCGTCCGGGTTCAAGCACCCAACATCCCCTACTGATATTGATTACGCACCAGGACGCCCCATCCCTCAAAAAATGATACAGAGGCCGTTAGCCCGAAGGAAATGGGACTCCCGATTTGTCCAGCTTGCCAGAAGAAGTTGACTTGGAATGCGCAGAGGATCATGCTTTGATCATGAAGCGCAGCTTCTCTTTCCTGCTCCTCCTCGGAGCCTTGTTGGGTCTTCTGGCTCAGGAAGCGGCGTTCGCTTCCGCGATGCCGATGCCCGACACGGCCATCGCCGCGTCGGCGATGCGCGACGAATGCGCGGAGATGATGGGCATCGACACGTCGCAGGACAAAGGGCCCTGTCAGGGCCTGACGCTCGACTGCATCGCGAAAATGGGCTGCGCTTTGCCATTGGTGGTCACCACGCCCGCCGCGCCGCTGGTCGTCGCCCAGCGTCGACACGATCCGGTCGAACCGCTCGCGGCCACACGCCTCATTGGGCGCACCTTCGGGCCCGAGCCTGAACCCCCGCTATCCCTCGGCTGAATTGCGGGATGCGCGCCGCTCAATGAGGCGCGCATTTCCTAGCTTTTCAATCGAGGAATTTCCAAAATGAAAATAATATGGTTCGCCGCAGCGATTGCGGCCCCCGGCCTTGCCACGCCGACCTTCGCCCAGGAAAGGTCGAACGGCCATTATGAATGGCAGTCACGCCAGCTTCCCGGCCCGAACAAGTCCAAACGCTCGTTGCGGGTGCGTGTGTGGGTCAAGGGCGTGTCCGAACAGGACGCCCATCGTGATTGCGATATGATGCGGTCCGATGCCGCCGGTTGCATGAAGATGGCATCCGGCAAACGCATGACGCACTCGAAAGTTTGACCGCCGCCACTCCCCGCATTCGCCGGGTGCGGCTTCGCCAATTTCCAAAGGGGGACGTCATGCGTATCTTTATCGCGGCGGTCTTGCTGATCCCGCTGCCCACGGCGCTTCATGCCGAACCGATGACATTCGACGCAGCGCTCGGCCGGGCCGCCAGCCACGCGCCCGAACTGCAAGGAAGCGATGCGGGGATCGCAGCGGCTCAATCGGCCGCGATTGCCGCCGATCGGCTGCCCGATCCCAAGCTCGACCTCGCGATCAAGGATTTTCCGGTGACCGGACCCGATGCGGGGCGGCTCAATCGCGATAATTTCACCATGCAGGTCATCGGCATCAGCCAGGAGTTCACCAATCCGGCCAAGCGCCAAGCCCGCGCGGCGCGCGCGCAGGCCGAGATCGGAATCGCATTTGCCGACCAGGCGCTCGAAGCGCAAGACGTGGGACTGGGCACCGCTCTCGCCTGGATCGATCTCCATTACGCCAAAAGGCGGCTGGGCCAGCTCGACCTTCTCGACGAAAGCCTCAATGATCTGCAATCGACCGTCACCGCGCGCTTGGCGTCGGGTTCGGCGCGCCCCGCGCAGGCGCTCGAGCCCGAACAATTGCGCGCCGCGATCGCCGACCGACGAAGCGCCCTCGCCGCCGAAGTCGCTAGGGCGCAGGCTATGCTAGTGCGCTTCACCGGCGACCCGATGGCCGATGTGCAAGGTGCGCCGCCGCCCCTCGCAATCGATGGCGAGAAACTGAAAGCGGAACTGGCGTCGCTGCCGCAGCTGCGCGTGCTGGATGCCCAGACGACCGCCGCCGATGCCGAGACGCGGCTCGCGCGGGCGGACAAGCGCCCCGACTGGACGGTGAATGCTTCCTATGGTCGCCGCGAACCCAATTTCGGCGATCTGGTCACGGTCGGCGTGACAGTCGACCTGCCGCTGTTCGCCAAGCGCCGTCAGGATCCCAAAATTGCGGCACGGGCGAGCGAGGCGTCGCGCTCGCGATTCGCCCGTGTTGCGGCTGAACGCGAAATCATAGCGGCGCTCAGTTCGGACCTCGCCGATTACCGCATGCGCCGCCAGCAGCTCGACAATGCCCGAAAGACGCTAGTCCCGCTCGCGAAAAAACGCGCCCAGCTTGATCTCGATAGCTATGCCGCCGGCAATCTCGATCTGGGCACCGCGTTGCTCTCGACGCTGGCGCTGGCCGAGGCGGATGTCGACGCGCTAGCGCGCGAAGCCGATGTCGCCCGCGACGCGATCCGCATTCAGTTCACCTATGGGGACACACAGCCATGAACGATATTTCAACCGCGGCGCGCTGGCGCGCCGGGATTTTGGCGGCCGTCTTGATCGCCGGTGGGGGCGGATACTGGCTCGGCCACCGCGGCGACAATGGCTCGGGGACCGCTTCGGGCAAGGCCGATGGCCGCAAAATTCTCTATTATTACGACCCGATGGTGCCGCAGGAAAAGTATGACAATCCGGAATCGTTGTCGTCGATGGGCATGAAGACCATCCCGAAATATGCAGATGAAGGCGATAGCGGCGCAGCGGGCGTCAAGGTCGATCCATCGGCGATACAAAATCTCGGCATCCGGGTCGTCGCCGCCGAAATGGGCAGTCTCGCGGCGACCTTCGACGTCACCGGCGCAATCGATTTCAACGAGCGCGATGTGGCCATCGTGCAGGCGCGCTCGGGCGGCTTTGTCGAGCGCGTCTATCGGCTGGCACCCGGCGATGTCATCCGCGCCGGGACACCTATCGCCGATGTGCAATCGCCCGAATGGGGCGGCGCCCAGACCGAATATCTGAGCGTCAAGAAACTCGGCCGGCCCGAGCTGACCGCGGCGGCGCGGCAGCGGCTGCGGCTGATGGGCATGTCCGATGGCGTGATCACGCGGGTTGACCGCACCGGACGGACGAGCGGGACGGTGTCGATCGTTTCGCCGATTGGCGGCGTCGTCCAGAGCCTCAGCGCGCGGGCGGGGGTGACGCTGGCGCAGGGCCAGACGCTCGCCGAAATATCGGGACTAGGCACGGTCTGGCTCAACGCCGCGCTGCCCGAGGCGCAGGCGGGTTCGGCACGCGTCGGCCAGCGCGCGGTCGCGACCCTCACCGCCTTCCCCGGCGAGACGTTCGGCGGGCGGGTCATCGCGATATTGCCGACGACGCAGATCGACAGCCGCACGCTGACGGTGCGGATCGAACTCGCCAATCGCGGCGGGCGGTTGCGCCCCGGAATGTTCGCCAATGTCGCGCTGGGCGGCGACGCCAAGCCCGCGCTGCTGGTGCCGAGCGAGGCGGTGATCCGCACCGGGACGCGCAGCATCGTCATGCTCGCGACCGGCGACGGTCGCTATCATCCCGCCGAGGTGCAAACGGGGCGCGAAGGCGGCGGCAAGACCGAGATATTGCGCGGGTTAGCGGTCGGGGAGAAGGTCGTCGCGTCGGGGCAATTCCTGCTCGATTCGGAGGCCAGCCTGACCGGTATCGCGGTCCGTCCGCTCGGCGATGCGAAATGATCGAGCGGATCATTCGCGCCTCGGTGGCGGCGCGCGGGCTGATCATCGTCGTGGCGTTGATTTTGACGCTGGTCGGGATCGCGGCGGTGCGGACGACGCCGGTCGATGCCATCCCCGATCTGTCGGACGTACAGGTCATCATTCGCACGACCTATCCGGGGCAGGCACCGCGGATTGTCGAGGATCAGGTGACCTATCCGATCAGTTCGACGATGCTGTCTGTGCCGGGTGCGCGCGTGGTGCGCGGCTATAGCTTTGTCGGCGACAGCTTTGTTTATGTATTGTTCGACGATGACACCGACCTTTATTGGGCGCGGAGCCGGGTGCTTGAATATCTGAGCCAGGTGCAAGGAAAATTGCCCCAGGGTGCCACGGCCTCGATCGGTCCCGATGCCACGGGGGTCGGCTGGATTTACGAATATGCGCTGGTCGACAAAAGTGGCCGGCATGATCTTGCCGAATTGCGCTCGATCCAGGACTGGTTCCTGCGCTACGAGTTGAAGGCGGTCCCCGACGTCGCCGAGGTCGCGACCATCGGCGGGATGGTCAAACAATATCAGATCGTCCTCGATCCCCAGAAACTGGCATCATACGGCGTGACGGTGCGCGAGGTCAGCGACGCCGTGACCGTCGCCAATCAGGAAACCGGCGGCGCAACGGTCGAACTGGCCGAGGCCGAATATATCGTCCGCGCTAGCGGTTATTTGAAGACCCTCGACGATTTCCGCGCGGTGCCGATCCGCACCGCTGCGGGCGGAGTGCCGGTTACTGTCGGCGATGTCGCGACGGTGCAGATCGGCCCCGAGATGCGGCGCGGCATCGCCGAACTCGACGGCGAAGGCGAAGTCACTGGCGGCGTCATCGTCATGCGGCAAGGCAAGAACGCCCGTGAGGTGATCGAAAATGTCCGCGCCAAACTCGACAGCCTGAAGGCCAGCCTGCCGCCCGGGGTGGAAATCGTCACCACCTATGACCGGTCGGGGCTGATCGACCGCGCGGTCGAAAATCTTTCGACCAAATTGGTCGAGGAATTTATCATCGTCGCGATCGTCTGCGGGCTGTTCCTGTGGCACGCGCGCTCGGCGCTGGTGGCTATCTTGACGCTGCCGCTGGGCATCCTGATCGCCTTCATCGCGATGCGCGCGCAGGGACTGAACGCCAATATCTTGTCGCTGGGCGGCATCGCGATTGCGGTGGGCGCGATGGTCGATGCGGCGGTCGTGATGATCGAAAATGCGCATAAGCATATTGAACGCTGGGCGCATGAAAATCCCGACGGCAAACTGGAGGGCGCCGAACGCTGGCGCGTGATTACCAATGCGGCGGCAGAGGTCGGTCCGGCGCTGTTCCTCAGCCTGCTGATCATCACCTTTTCCTTCATCCCGATTTTCGCGCTTCAGGGACAGGAGGGGCGGCTGTTCAGTCCGCTGGCCTTCACCAAAACCTATGCGATGGCGGCGGCGGCGCTGCTGTCGATCACCCTCGTTCCGGTGCTGATGGGGTGGCTCATTCGCGGCAGGATTCCCGACGAGAACGCCAACCCGATCAACCGCTGGCTGACCCGCGTTTACCGGCCTGGACTCGATTGGGTGCTCGCGCGTCCGAAACAGGCGCTGGTCATCGCCGTGCTGGTCTTTGCGACCAGCCTGTGGCCGATGGCGCGGCTGGGCGGCGAATTCATGCCGCAGATGAACGAGGGCGACCTCCTCTATATGCCCTCCGCGCTGCCCGGGCTGTCGGTGGCCGAGGCGGGGAAATTGCTTCAACAGACCGATCGCCTCATCAAAACGGTGCCGGAAGTTAGCCGCGTGTTCGGCAAGGCCGGTCGCGCCGACACCGCGACCGATCCGGCGCCGATCGAAATGTTCGAAACGACAATCCAGTTCAAACCCAAAAGCGAATGGCGCGCGGGGATGACGCAGGAAAAGCTGATCGACGAACTTGACGCGCGGGTGCGGGTGCCGGGGCTCGCCAATTTCTGGGTGCCGCCGATCCGCAACCGCATCGACATGCTGGCGACGGGGATCAAAAGCCCCATCGGGATCAAGGTTGCGGGGTCCGACCTCAAAGCCATCGACGCCAGCGCCAAACGGATCGAAGATGTCGTCAAGACGGTGCCCGGCGTGGCCTCTGCACTCGCCGAACGGCTTACCGGCGGACGCTATATCGATGTCCAGATCAATCGCGGCGCGGCGGCGCGTTATGGCATGAACATCGCCGATGTTCAGGCGGTTGTGTCGGGCGCGATTGGCGGCGCAACGATCGGCCAGACGGTCGAGGGACTGGCGCGCTATCCGATCAGCGTGCGGTATCCGCGCGAAATCCGCGACAGCCTGGACGAGATCATCAATCTGCCGGTGCTGACGCCGTCGCGCCAACAGATCACGCTGGGCACCGTCGCCGATGTGCGGATCAGCGACGGCCCACCGATGCTGCGCAGCGAAAATGGCCGCCCGGTGACATGGATCTATGTCGATGGCCGCGGGCGCGATTTGCAAACGCTTGTGACCGACATACAGGCCGCGATCGCGCGCGATGTCAAACTGCCCCCGGGCGTCCGCGTTTCCTATACTGGCCAGTTCGAATTTCTGGTGCGCGCGACCGAGCGGATGAAGATCGTCGTTCCGGTGACGCTCGCGATCATCTTTGGGCTGCTCTATCTGACGTTCCGCCGGTTTGATGAGGCGCTGCTCATCATGGGCACCCTGCCCTTCGCGCTGACCGGCGGGCTGTGGCTGCTCTATCTGCTGGGATATAATCAGTCGGTCGCGAGCGGCGTCGGCTTTATCGCGCTGGCCGGGGTGTCGGCGGAGTTCGGGGTGGTGATGCTCATCTATCTCAAACAAGCCCTCGCCGCGCGCACCGACGGCGATGTCGCGGCGGGCGTGCGCGAAGGCGCATTGCTGCGCGTCCGGCCCAAGGCGATGACCGTCGCGGTCATATTGGCGGGGCTATTCCCCATCCTGATCGGCACCGGCACCGGATCGGAAGTGATGAGCCGGATCGCCGCCCCGATGATCGGCGGGATGATCACCGCGCCCTTGCTGTCGATGCTGGTCATCCCCGCCGCCTATCTGCTGATGCGCCGCAAAGCTGCGCCGCTCCAGCTCAACTTGAAGGAGAGATGATATGAAGACCATGCTGATGTTGATGACCGGTCTGTCCGCGCTGGGGTTGGCGGCCTGCGACCCCGCCCCCCAATCCACCGCGCCCGCCGCCGACACGGTGCCGTCCGAAACACAGGCCGCATCCGCAATCACCCAGGCCAAAGGCACCGGGACAGTGACCGCGATCGATTCCGCCGCAGGCAAAATCACGTTGGATCACGGCCCCATCGCCGAACTTCAATGACCGGCGATGACGATGGTCTTTGACGCTCCGCCCGCGCTGCTGACAGCCGTCAAGATTGGCGACCAGGTGTCTTTCGATCTTGATTGGGACGGTACAGGCGGAACGATCACAGCGTTCACACCCGCCGATTGAACAGGTAGACTGCAAGGGCGATCGAGGGGAATAGGATTCCCCTGCGTATGTCCTTCAAGAAGAAGAACGCGACCGCGCCGGTCGGCAAAAGGGAGAACAGGGATGATTAAGGTTTGGAGCTGGGGCATCGCGGCGCTTGTCGCTGCGGGCACCGTCACGGCTGTAAATGCGCACGAACCGGCCAAAACGGCATCGGCAAGCGCTTCGCTCGCACCGACGGCGCTCGAGGCCGCTGCCGTGGTCGACGCCTTTCATGCCGCGCTTGATCATGGGAACGAAGTCGATGCTCTGGCCCTGCTCGCCGATGACGTCCTGATATTCGAAAGCGGCGGCGCCGAACGCAGCAAGGCGGAATATGCGGGCCATCATCTCGCGGCGGACGCGACCTTTTCGCAGGCGACCGCACAGACCATCACCCAAAGGACCGGTCGAGCGGAAGGCGATCTGGCCTGGATCGCGACCGAGAGCAAGACGGTGGGCACGTACAAAGACCGCCCGATCAATCTCATCGGAACCGAAACCATGTTCCTGCGCCGCCAGAATGACGGGTGGCAGATTGTGCATATTCACTGGTCGTCCGCCAACGCCAAATAGGATCTCCGCTCTTTGTCGGCAGTTCCGCCGGGCCGGGTTTGGCGAAGGAACCTCGACAGTCTTCCGGCATTGTTTCTGATGGAGGGGTCACAAGCGGCGGCTGACCCTAGATTTGGAAGGAACAGGGGCTATGGACGATGATATGAAAATGCAGCGATCGAGCTACGGGCGGTTCGGGGCAATGATCGTCACATCGACGATCGTCATGTTCGTGCTGATGTATCTCAACAGCTATGCCCTCGACCATGTCTTCTACAGCCAGACGCGGACGTGGATGGCGGTCTATATGGGCGCCGCCATGGCGATCATCATGCTTGGCTTTATGTGGTCGATGTACAAGGATCGGCGCAAGAATGCCGCAATCATTGCGGCCAGCATCCTTGTCTTCGCGGTTTCACTATGGCTCGTCCGCAGCCAGCAAACCGTCGATGATGTCTCTTATATGAAAGCCATGATCCCGCATCACTCGATCGCGATCATGACGAGCGAACGCGCCAAAATCCGCGACCCTCGGGTTCGCAAGCTTGCCGATGGCATCATCGAGGCGCAGGTTCGGGAAATTGACGAGATGAAGTCCTTGATCGCGGATCTTGAACAGCACCCGACGCCGGACGATGCTCCATTGCTTCCCGACTATCGACAGAAATAGGACGTCGATCGCCGATGTTGGCGTTTAAGGCCGCGTGCGTCGCTAGGCCGATTTCTCGGGAGTGCTGGCGCGGCGGGTGGACAACCAGAATATGATCGTGCCGACGGCAACAATAAGTCCGGCAATCAGAAAATTGTCGATTGTCGAGTAGCCAATCAGCCACAGGGTGAGCAAAAATCCGATTCCCGGTATTATCAGCCCTCCACGCAATTGGAACTGTCCCGCTTCGGCCGCGATTGTCTTTTCGATTTTCGGCAGGGACGCGATGCAGAGGGCATAGCTTAGCAGCCGAACAAAAGTGCTGAGCGTAACGAGCCACACAAAACCATGGCTGACCGCCAGTCCCATGCTGAACACCCCGCAAAACAGGATCGAGTTCACAGGTGTTCGGCTCTTTTCGTTCACTTTGCCAAACCAAGCCGGCAAGCTGCCATCGCGGGACAGGGCAAAGGTCAATCGCGGCGCAGTGAGCAATGAAGTCAAGCTTCCGCCGCCGACCGAAAACACCACACCGAGCCCCAGTGCAAGCGCCCCGGCGGGTCCCATGAGCCTTCCGGCTACGTCGACAAGCGGCGCCTCGCTAGTTCCAAGGTCAGATCCAACCGACACAATTACGAGCTGGATAAGCGTGTAGGCGACCGAAATGGCGACAACCGTGCCGACAAGTGTCCGCGGAATCGCCGTTCGCGCATTGCGGGTCTCGCCGGCCGCGATAAGGCTGAATTCGAATCCGATAAAGGCGTACATTAGGACGAGCATGGATTGCCCCAGCGTCTCGGTACCCGGGATGTCTGCGCCTGCCACACCTGCCCATTCAATGTGAGGAAAGCCGACAAAAATCAGCAAGATCAGCGGCGCCAGTTTCAAAATACTGATGACATACACCATCGCCATTCCTGCCCGCACTCCGACGGCATTCAAAAGTGTAGCGATGGAAATATAGCCGATAATCGCCGCGATTTTGGGAGGGCCCGATGCGAGCGGCGCCCATAGGGCGGCGGCATAGCTTACAATGAGATTGGCGCTGGCGGCAATCGCCGCAACGCGGCTCACGTAAATCAGCAAACCTGTCTGGAAACCCACATATCGCCCAAAGGCGTGGGTGGTGTACGCAACTGGCCCGCCGGTAATGTGAAAAAAGCCAGCGGTACGCGCAAGCGTGAGTGCGACGGAGAGGATCAAGAGACCGCACAGAATGAAAACCCAGGGACTGAAATAACCGGTCTGCGCGATCGCGACGGCAGGCAATGCGAAAATGCCCGATCCGATCACGCCGTTCATCGCGATCGTCCCGACACCGATTTTGCCAATCTCGCGGCGCAGGAGCGAGTCAGAAGCCTCCGCCTGCATCATCGATCACTCTCGTCGCTGGCGAGTTCCTTATAGCCATTTGAGGTTGCAATCAGCGCAACCGTTTCGTCGGGTGAAATCACCTCGTCCTTTAGAAGAAGCTCGAGCCCTGTGAGCGCCGCCGCCGATGACAGTTCGGCGTAACAACCATGGCGTGCGAGGCGAAGTTGATCGCGGGCGACCATTTCATCGGCGACAATCACTGCGCCGCCGCCAGACAAGCGGATCGCCTCTATCGCCTGATAGGTGACGGTTGAACCACCTATCGATGTGAGTTTTGTCGTTCCGGGAAATGAGCCGGTGACCGTCTCTCCGCCGAGCACCGCGCTGATCCGCGCAAAAGGCTCGACTGCGAACAGCCGGGGTACTGCGGTGGTCAAGTCTGCGGCCTTAAGCTGCCGGAAGCCTTCGAAAAGTCCCCAGATAAGATCGCCTCGCGAGGTTGGAACCAGCACGGCATCGACGAGATCCGGCCCCAATTCTTCGAACATCTCATAAGCGATGGTCTTGAACCCATCTAATCCGAAATGATTGCTGCCGACGGGCGGGTCGAGATAGTTTGTCGCCGGAAATGCGCTCTGTTCCTTCACCATGTTGGCGATATGGTCCCAACGCTCGAGGCTGTCCGAAGCGGTGACGATTTGGGCGCCGGTCATGATGATCGCTCGCCTAAAAACCGGCGACAAGGCAGACGTCGTGACGATGCAGCATTGCAGCCCCGCCGCTGCTGCATAAAGTGCCAATGACGCCCCGCCATTGCCACTCGACGCTGCAACTATCATTGTCGCCCCGACGTCGAGCGCGCGGGTAACCGCGAGGCAGCTCATCCTGTCCTTGTGCGATCCGCTGGGGTTCTGACCCTCATTCTTGATGTGAATCGCAGCCACCCCAAGCTCATGGGCCAAGGAAGAAAAGTTTGTGCAGGACGTCCCGCCCTCGCCGAGCGAGACCCACGACATATAGGGCATCCACGCCGCATAACGTTGCATCCCACGGGCCTGATTGTCGGTCAGCGCGGTCGGCAAGGCGCTATATGTCGACCGCAACGTCGAAGGCTCGCCGCGCGCAAGACAGGACGGGCAGCCTTCAAAATAGTCCGCGACCGCCAGTTCCAATTGGCACCGGATGCATGAAAATCCCGCCAGCACCGGATTCAATGCATGACGGCGTGCATTCCCGGCATCGACGAATTGGCTTGGCTGCGATGGAATGGATTTCGTCACGGTCTTCCTCCGCTCCGGAAGGCCCGGAGCCGGTCGAAAGCAGCCGACAGATCATCGATCAGATCCTCGCCTGTCTCAAGACCCGCATGGACGCGGATCAAGCTGCCTTTTTGCAGCGGCGTGCAACTACGCTCCGGCGCGGGCCAGGCGGGAACAATCAGACTTTCAAACCCGCCCCAGCTGGCACCGAGCTGAAACAACCGGAACTGATTGAAGAAAGCCGAATTTTCTTGCGGTGTCATATCGTCCAGCAACACGCCGAACAGACCCGTGGCCCCGTCAAAATCGCGCCGCCAGATCGCATGCCCCGCGTCCGAAGCGATGCCGGGATAAAGCACATGACGAACTTCGGGCTGCTGCTGGAACCAGTCGATGAGCTCCAAAGCGTTGCGCTGATGGCGCTCGAGGCGCACCTCAAGCGTGCGCAATCCGCGATGAACGAGGTAGCAATCGTCGGGGCTCACGCAGTTTCCCCAGTAACGCGCCGCATCCTTCAGCCTCCGGAAGATGTCGGCATTCGCCGCGGTCATTGCGCCGAGCATGACGTCGGAATGTCCCGAAAGATATTTGGTCGCTGCAGCGATCGACACATCGATGCCATGTTCAATCGGCCGGAAATAGAGCGGGGTAGCCCAGGTGTTATCGATCATTGTGATGATCTCGCGTGGGCGCGCCACAGCAGCGATTGCCGCGATGTCGGGCATCTCGAAGGTCAGCGATCCCGGCGTCTCGAGAAAGATGGCGCGAGTGTTCGGCCGGATTTGGGCGACGATGTCGCTGCCGACGCCTGGGTCGAAATAGGAGACCTCGACACCCATGGCCGTCAAAACATCGTCACAAAAGCGGCGCGTCGATCGATAGACGGTGTCGATGACCAGCAAATGATCGCCCGCCGTCAGGAACGCCGACAGGCTGAGCGAGATAGCCGCCGTTCCCGAAGAGGTCACCACCGTCCGGTGGCCGCTTTCGAGCGCAGCGATCGCCGCCTCGAGCGCAAAGGTCGTTTCGGTCCCATAGAGGCCATAGATGACATCGTCATATATGCGGCTATGCCGACCCGTATAAGCCTCGACGCTATCATACGTAATCGTCGAAGCGCGGTGAACCGGAGGATTGAGCAATCCCGCCGCCTTTGCGGATGGCGATCCCGAATGAACCAGATTTGTCATTGCCGACACCCTGCGAGATCGGGCGCCATGTTCGCCGCGTTTGGCGGTCTCGTCATTCATTATATTTGCCTTCTAAACCTGGAGTCTGGCCGACCCCGCTAAAATGTCGCTTGAAGAATCAAATGAGGAGCAAATGCTGGCGCGAGCGCAGCTGATTTTACGAAGAAAGGCGCGCGCGATTCCCTCATGGGCTGCCCCGCCACAGCACAGCTCGATATGGCGAAGTCATTCCTTGCGCCCCTGTATCAATCTTGGTCTATAACCAATGCTGATGACTTGGGAGGATTTTGGATGAATTTGCGCCAGTTGGAAGCATTTCGGGCGGTCATGGTCACGCGGTCGATCACGCAAGCCGCGCAATCGATGCACTTGTCGCAGCCGGCGGTGAGCAAGCTCATCGCTGACCTTGAATATGCCATCGGGTTCAAGCTTTTTGTGCGATCGAAAGGCAGCGCCCTCACGGTAACGCCCGAAGCCGAATATTTTTACCATGAGGTCGAGCGCAGCTTCATCGGCGTTGATGCGCTCAAGAAAACGGCCGACGATATTCGCAACCTTTCCACCGGCAACCTTCATATCGCCTCGCTGCCCGCACTCGCGTTCAGCTTCCTGCCGCATGTGATCCGCGCCTTCCAGCAAAGACATCCAGGCGTTTCGATCCATCTCGACACGCATAGCTCGTCCACCGTCCGGCAGTTGGTTGCGAACCAGCAGTTCGATATCGGCCTTGCGACGCGTGCGCACGAGGTAGCGGGAATGTCCGCCAGCACCTTCCTGCGTTCTGTTGGCGCGTGTATATTGCCGCCGGGGCACCGACTCGCGGACCGCGCCTATATCGAACCGGCGGACCTCGCCGGCGAACCCTTCATATCGCTCATGCACGGCGATCGGACACGACGCCGGGTCGATCGCATCTTCGAGGACGCTGGCGTAGAACGCGATCTGGTTGTCGAAACACAATATGCCATCACCCATTGCAACCTCGTAACGCTGGGCGTCGGTTGTTCGATCGTTAACCCCGCGACCGCCATCGGATTTGTCTCGCAAGGCCTGGTCATTTTGCCATTCAGGCCGCGCATCGAGTTCGAATATCTGCTCTATACGCCCTCGTTCCGTGCGCTGTCGCAAACCGCGTTGCGCTTTATCGAGATCATGACCGAGGTTCGCGACGAGATGGTCGCCGCCGGAACCTTTGGCGAGCCGCCAGTCGGTCAGGGAGCACCGACTGGCGACACATAAATTGGCGACCATTTGTGACCATGGCCAAGCCGTGATGGTTTTGGACAACCTGTCGTCCAAGGCGCCGTGTTTTCGCGTAGACGTACACGACCCCTTATGATCGGAATGCTCGCATACACGTTCGACCGGATTGATAGATGTCATGACGGCGAGATTCAGAATTTTGCCGTGCCCCGGACGTACCAGAATCCCCCATTGAAACCGATCGGGGAAAAGCGAAGATATTTGAAACCATTCCCAATCTGTCCGGCGCGCATTTCACGATCAGGATAGTTATTGAAAATGTTGCTCCCACCGGCTGCGAGAGTGAAATTGTCGGTAAGCCGGTAAGAAATTTCGGCATCGACGAGAATTTCGGCTCCGCCGGTCTGATCGTTGGCAAGATCGGGACCAAAATCGGTCCACTTGCCATAATAGCTTGCGGTGGTTGTGAAGCCGATCCGATCACCCTGATAGTTGAAATTGACGCCGCCTTTCCAGTCGGGGACAAAATCTTCCAATTCGAGCAGCCGCTCGCGATCACCCGCGATCAAAGGCCCGGCCCTGGTGACTTGATTTTTGGTATAATTGGCGTTGGCGCTGAGCGTTGCCTTGCCGTCGAACATATCAAATCCATAGGTCAGGACCGCATCGACACCCTGCGTGCGGCTGTCGAAGGCATTGCCGAAGAACTGGATCGTACGGAAATCGCCGCCGCCAGGAATTCCTGCCGCTACCAGTTGGGCGCGCTGCGCCGGGGTCAGCGTAAAACCTCCCGAAAGTCCAATGCGTTCATCCATCTTGATATTGAAATAATCGAGCGTGAAGGTCAGTCGCCGCGCGGGTGTCAAAACGATGCCCGCGGCAATATTAAACGACTTTTCCCGATCGAGCGGCTGGGCGCCGAAAAGTTGAGCGACCGGATTGCTCGGCGATACGATGCCGGTGATGAAGGGCGCCCCCGTAATTGCGTCGATATTGGCAAAGGTTGAGGAAACATTCGACTGACCGGGGGTCGGCGCACGAAATCCGGTGTTCACCGAACCGCGAATTGCAATCGCATCGGAGAATTCGACCCGACCATTGACCTTCCACGTAAAGGCCGACCCGAAATCCGAGAAATCCTCATAGCGCGCTGCAAGACCGAGACTAAACCAATCCGTCACATCTCCCTCAAGTGCGGTGTATGCGGCCCAATTGCTCCGCGAGAAAGTTCCTGCCTGCGACGGCCCCAAGCCTGGAAAGCCGCTCGACCCTGCGGGCAGGCCAATACGGTCTGTGGGATCAGGCGTGTCGGGATCGAGAACCGACGCAAAGGGCCCGACCTGATAGGATGCCAGTTCGCCGGGAGTGACCTCCCATGTCTCGCGGCGCCATTCGAGACCGCCCGCGAGATTGAGCGGCTCGGTGAAACCAACTTCGATAGGATAAGTTAGGTCGACGTTGAAGTTGAGTTCGCGCTGTTCGAGTTCACCCGTCCGAAACTTGGTTGGCGAAAGCGGGCCAAGCGACGGATTGACCGTATTGGAGATGCTGTAGGACACATTATTTTGCCCATAGGAGCTGCTCACATCATAGGTGAGATCGCCGGCAAGACTACCGCGCAAACCACTCACCAGCGACGCATCGCGGATGGTGGCGTGGAAATCGGGAGCAAAGCCGCCCGGGAACATTGTCCTGAAAGTGAAGCGGGGTCCGCCGGGAGTTTGGGTTAGCGGAACGCTGGTGAAAAGCGAATTGGTAACGGGGTTGCGATAGAAAAAAGCCGTTGTCCCTGCGGTCCAGCTATAGTTTCCGAAGGCGTAGAATTCCGTCGAATCGCTGAGATTGACGCCTGCATTTACAAATAGTCTGGCCGCTTCGGCCTCGGGGTTGCCGGTTCGCTGCGCCGGAACGGGTACGCCCTGAACGCCCATATCGATCAGTGCTTGCGCATCGGGGCGCTGGTTCTGGCGCGAAGTTATCCCCGAATTGCTATACTCACCGCTGATATTCACAAACCCGTCGGGCGTGAACGGCAAGCCGACATTGCCCTGAAGCAGATAATCCTCGCCATCACCCTTATAATATTGCCCGTAGCGAGCGATGAAGGTCGCTCCTTCGCGGTCGTCGCGCAGACGAAAATTGAGCACACCGGCGATCGCATCGGACCCGTAATTCGCCGACGCGCCGTCGCGAAGCACTTCCAATTGGCCGATAGCGATGGAAGGAATGGTTGCAAGGTCAGGGCCTTGCGAACCCCGAATATAGGGGATGTTGGACAATTGTACCGTCGCACCGCGATGCCGACGCTTGCCATTCACCAGCACAAGCGTCTGATCCGGTGGCAGGCCGCGCATGCTGTACGGCCTTGTGAAAACCGAACCGTCATTGCTGGTGAAGCGTTGGACATTAAGCGCCGGCACCTGCTGGCGCAGGATATCGGTTACGTCCGACGAACCCTGATTGAGCAATTCGTCCGAACTGATGATATCGATAGGGGTCGGGGATTGGGCAGCGGTCAAATCATTGCGGCGCGTGCCGGTCACGATGATCTCTTTATTCCGATCTGAATCGGCTTGAGCAGCGCCGGTATCGCGCGGCGGTGCGCTGGCTCCTTCCTGCGCGTGTGCGGCCGTTGCGAGACCCAGCGCCAAAAAGGATGCGATGGCGATTGCTGACGTCGATGTTGCTTTGGCTCTCCACGTGGTCATTTTGATGATCCCCTCTTCGGAACGTCGTTCACCTTCACCAGAAGGCGCATGCGTTTCTTGAAGCTTTGTTAGCTGACATCGAACCCGAGCTCTAAGATAAATGCCGAGTCATCGAATCTTTCGACGAGGTTATCAGATTAAGTTATATATAATGGATATTTGGTTACGAATGTCGCTTCTGCTGCTTACCCGCGAAGCGCGGCACCAGCTCGCTCGCGTTCGAAGCTAAGGTGGCTCAATGAGATAAGTGACCGGCGCAAAACCGTTACAAGTCCAGTCGTTGGCCTCGGCGTCATTACATCAGCGATCTGGCGGTCTTTCCACGCCATCCCCCCCTAGGCCGACCTCATGGGCGGCATCGGTGTCGTGGCATTGCTCGTCAACATGTCGGCGGCGCTGGTGCTGAGCCGCTTCCGTGACGAAGGTGACGCGGCCGCCCGCGCGATGTGGCTGTTTTCAAGGAACGATGCCCTCGCTAATGTAGCGGTTATTGTCGCGGCGGGTCTCGTTGCCGTGACGGGCGAAGCCTGGCCTGACCTTCTGGTCGTCGGCGTCATCGCCCTACTCTTCCTCCATTCGACCTATGATATCATCCGCGGCGCGCTTGGGGAGATTTCTTCGCACAAGCTGGGACGGGCCGCACAGTAGCGCAGGACCGAAACTCGCCCTTTTACATCCCCGCAATCACGCGGTTTCTTTCGGGGCGCTGTCAAGTCGCGCGCGGCGCGCTCGCACGGTTGAACCAGAAACCCGCGACAAGGACGATCGCGGCCGCCAATTGTGCGACAAGCGTTTGAGCCGTCGGGTACACCCCCAGCATCGGGATTCGCGGAAACTCTGCCAGCGGCGTAACGCCGAGCAAGCCTGCTTCCTGCAGCCCGCCAATGCCCTTGCCAGCTAGCACGACGGCCAAGACTGCTATAAGCGCCGCACTCCAAGCAAAGAACTGCGTGATCGGCAGCCGAGCACTGTAACGCAGCATAGCCCAGGCGATCAGCCCCAACAGAGAGGCAGCCGTGGCCGCCCCCGCGAGCATTGCACCGCCATTTCCCTGCGCCCATATCGCGGCGTAAAACAGGATGGTCTCGAAGACCTCGCGATAGACAACGAGAAAGGTCAAACCGAACAGGAACCACGCCGACCGGCGCGACAGGGCAGCGGAGATCTTCTCCTTGATATACCGCTGCCAGGCTTCGGCATTGCTTTTGCCGTGCATCCAGATGCCCACCGAGATCAGGATGATCGCGGCGAAAAGCGAGCCAAAGCCTTCGGTGAGCTCGCGCGACGCCCCGCTGATTCCGATGAAATAGGTAGCGACGAACCAGGTCGCCGCCCCCGCGGCTAGAGCGGAAACCCAGCCGCCATGGACATATCCCATGACGTCGGTTCGCCCGGTTTTGCGAAGGAAGGCCATCATGGCGATGACGATCAGCAGCGCCTCGAGCCCTTCGCGTAGCAGGACTCCGAATGCGCCAAGAAAGCTCGACGAAGCGCTTGCCTGTTCGGGCGCGAGGGCCGCCTCGGCTTCGACGAACAGCCGCGCCACTTCGGCATTTGCTGCCTCCACCTCCGCGAGCGGTCGGCCCTTGCCAATGGCCGAGCGCAAATTCCCCATCGCCATCTCGATCTTCGCCATGAGGTCAGGATCGCGGGCCGCAAGGACCGGCTCGACGGGCTCGAAACCATCGAGATAGGCGGATAGTGCCAAGTCGGACGCGGCGCCACGGTCGCCGGCCGCATAGGCCTTTAGGCTCGCGTCGAGGCGCTGGCGGGAGAGCATCAGCGAGCCGGCCGGTTTCGCAACGACGGCTTCGGGCTGGCGGCGCAGATATGAAGTCAGCGGCCCGGCCTTGCCGTCGCCCAGTTCACGGGCGATATCCGCGGGAGTCTTGCCGACGAGAGTCGCAAGATCGGGGATGGCGGCACGAACGCGCGCGTCCTTTTCCCACATCTGTCGGCCCTGCGATTGCGACGATTCCGGAAACGCGAGGCTTCCGACGTAAAAGGACAGGGCCCAGCGGTCGCTGTCGGGGAGGGCTTCGAAGCTCGCCATCGACGTCCCCTCGAGCCCCTGCGAAATCACCTGATAGAGCGCGAACAGGCTGCGCTCGCGTGCGCGCGCCGCGTCCGTGAAGGCGATCGGGGGCGGATCGAGACCCGCGGCGCCCGGGCCGTTTCCGGCGCCGGTCGCGCCGTGACACATGGCGCAGTTTTCCGCATAGAGCTTCGCGCCGCGCGCCAGGTCGGGAGCCGAGCGCGGCGCGAGCGGAACGGGATAGCTTGCAAGCAAGGCCCCGGCGAGCTGCCGCGACTGCACCTCGATGGTCGCCGGTGCGGATTTCGCTGCGATCGATTGGCGCAAGGTTGCGGCTTGGGCCACCAAATTTGGCTTGGCGGTCTTCTGCGGCAGGCGTTTCAAGCGCGTTTCGACCTGCGCTGCGAATTCGGTCATCTCGGCATATTCCGCCGGACTGACGACCTTGCCGCCCGACACCGCACCCGGATAATCCACAGCGACATAGTCAAGCAGACGCCAAATGGTCTGAACCTCTGGCTCGCTCGCGCGCGCTGGCTGGACCGCGACCAGCGCCAGCAGCAGGAAAGCAAGCGCCCCCCTGCCCAGGGCACGCATCAACGCGAAGGAAACGCTTTTGGAGAAAATCGCCACGCCAGCTGCCTTTATTGAGAATGATTTGCATTGACCGATCGGAGCGTGGCTATCAACCGTAAATCGGCGCTTGGCAATCGGCAAGCTGCCATCGACAGTCTCACCCGCAGCAGGTTTTGTCGCCGCTCTCCTGAATCGGCGGGCAAGGGATATCGCCGTAGGAACAATAGACGCAGCAGTCTCCAGGCTTGGGCTTGAGAACCGCACCGCAGCCGCGGCAATCGTAGAAATATTGGCACGCGTTGGTCGGCATGGTCTCGGTCGACTGGCGGCCGCATTTCGGACAGGTCAGGGTCGAAAACAGTTGGATCGCCGCGTCAGACATAGGTGTAACCCGCCCAGAGCAGCGCCGCGCCGAGAAGCAGACCAAAAAATGTGAGAATGCGCATCCAGCGCGGCGTGCACAGGCCGCCGGGGCCGCAGCGCGCGGCAATCAGCTGCTGCCGCGTCAGCAACATGGCACCGACAATGAGGCACAAGGCGCCGATGACGAGCAAGGGCGTTCGATATGGAGCCGCCACGATGGCCACGCCGCCAAGCCACGCCGCACCGATGCCGATCGAGGCCAAGAGAAAAGGCAGCGCGCAGCAGGCGGCGGCGGCGAACGCGGCAGCGATACCCGCGAGGGTAATCGTGACGGTAGCGATCCCCTTGGACGGATTTGGCGGGTCGATCATGGCAGACTCCTTGCGAGTAACATCGGGCCGCTCTACCATCTGTAGTAACTACAGATTCAAGAGGTATTTTTGCGATGGCGGCGAGCGGCGCGCTCCAGATCGGCGAACTCTCGCGCCGCACCGGCTGCAACATCGAGACGATCCGCTATTATGAGCGAATTGGCCTCTTGCCGACGCCCTCTCGTCGGGGCCGTTTTCGCAGCTACGCACGCGAAGATGTTGCTCGCCTCGGCTTCGTGCGACGCGCGCGGGAGCTGGGCTTCACCTTAGACGAAGTGCGGGCACTGCTCGAACTGGCGGTGGGCGGCAAGAGCCGCTGCGCCGACGTCCGTGCGCTTGCCGCCTCGCACCTGAAGGACGTGCGCGAGCGGATCGCGGACCTTAGGAAAATGGAGCAAGTTTTAGCCGCTTCCGTGCACGCTTGCGATGCCGGCTTGGAGCCGGGATGCCCGCTGCTTGACGCGCTTGGTGCGGAATTGCGGATCGCAGGCGCCGCGTAGGGGCTGCGCACGCGTCCAGCGCCGCGAAATTCTTTGCTGACGCAATACTGCGGCCACGACAAATTTGCTGATCGCCTGGTCGTTGCATGCTCGGGCGAAGAATGATTATGAACAGGTATGACGCGCGCCAATTGTGAACGCCAAGCGAATTCATCGACCGGGGTGACGGCCAGGTAGACCTGCTGCTATCAGAATAGCATGACCGGCCCCGCACATTGGAAAGGCAGACTTCGCATTGGCGATTTCCTCGCCTGCTGGTCGGGTTCGGTCGGCGATACCATTCCCCATCGGCACTTCGCCGCGCAGGCGGTCTTTGCCGACGAT
>Ga0265296_1000821_pt1 | contig 41191 bp, 44 predicted proteins | sample MunlanPumphouse1_FD_189073 | JGI IMG/M metagenome (GOLD analysis project Ga0265296, IMG submission 189073) | Groundwater microbial communities from a municipal landfill in Southern Ontario, Canada - Pumphouse #1 | ecosystem: Environmental > Aquatic > Deep subsurface > Groundwater | place... | reverse complement strand
TTCTTGGATTAAAGGTAATTCTTCTGGGGTAAAACTAAAGCTTTGTTCGGTTAAGATTTTACCCTGCTCAAGGAGATTTTTTATTTTTTTAAAAAGATTGTGTTTATTGACCGCCTCTTTATTTCCGGTTTTCGCTTCCCTGTCCTCCTTTTTTAAAATTTTATTTACCGTGTCTAAGTCCTTTAAAATTAGCTCTAAATCCAGAATTTCCTTTTCTTTAACAGGGTCAATGATGTTTTGCGTGTTTGCGACATTTTCATTCTTAAAAGCGCGCAGGATATAAATAATGGCGTCTACCTCGCGGATATGGGCTAAAAATTGATTGCCTAAACCTTCGCCTTTATGCGCGCCAGCGACTAAGCCGGCAATATCCACAAATTCAATCGTGGTATATATTTTTTTGGCGGAATGGGTAAGGTTGGCGAGTTTGTCTACCCGTTCATCAGGTACCACAACCACGCCCACATTGGGATCAATGGTGCAGAAGGGGTAATTCGCCCGATCTACTTCTTTTTTAGTTAAGGTTTGAAACAAAGTTGATTTGCCGACATTAGGCAAGCCAACTATGCCGATAGATAAAGACAATTTTATTATTGTCATTCCCGCCCCGTAATAAATACGGGATAAACTCCAGCGGGAATCCAGGATTAGTGCTATTAACCTGGATCCCCGATCAGGTCGGGGATGACAGAAGGTAAATATTTTGACAATTATCTATTTTTAGATTACATTAGAATGACTGTTTTGGCTAGGTTCTTTGGATAATAAGTGGTCTCAATTTATTGTAAGGAGGTATTACAATGGTCTTTAAAAGCGCGGTAACAATGGTGCTTGGGATGAGTGAAGGCGGATCAATTTGGAGGTTTGCTCCGGACGGAGTGAAACAGTTAGCAGAGGCAGAAATTAAATGGGATAAGAGAGGCTCTAATACATATTGGAATAAATCTTGGCTTTTAGAGTTTACTGGATTGGCTAGGTCTTATAAGAATGATGACGATTGTTTTATTAGTGGAATGCCGGGAGCGGATCTCGCTATAATGTCTGATGAGAGAGAGAGTGGTGGAATACAAGAATACCAAAGACCTGTAAGGGATTGTTAAATTACACTTCTGTGCCAGAGGATGTCAGATCAGTTTTGAGCGCAAGTATATTGCCGATAGATATATATAAAAAGGCAGGTGTGCATATTGCCACTTTCCAACCCTGGGCGCAGATTACTTATATGCAACAGATGGGTTGGAATTTAGATCGTAAAGAGATAAAAACTATTATCCCTCTCGCGGATTTAATCACTCTGTGGCTGACGGGTGGTGAAATACAGATGCATGCTCCGAGTATGCATAAATCCCAAGGATTGGGCGCGAGGGAAATTTTAGAAATTCTTTTCCCTGAATTCGCTTATAAAATTGCTCCTTGGCGGGTGATTCCATTGGGTCAATATTATGATGGAATTTTCCCAATAGATCATGATTCAATTTTTTCCCGTTTGATTGGCTTTATGCTCTGCCCTTGGGTGCTTTGGACTGGATCCTGGGTTGGCGTGGCGCGGTTTATGCAAGGACTTTCGGCAAAGCCCAGCAAGATAACCTTTGATGCTGGTATTGCTTTTGAAGGCGCGGGGTGGACTGAGGCGGCAATCACCAATACCGGCATGTATGGTGTAATTTATAAGGAGTTGTTAAGACGAGCAGGTCTGAAATACTCTGAAGTGCAAAATGTCGCATTACAGAGAATTTGGGAAGAATATAGCCGCGTTCTTAATTTGAAAAAGTTGCCGAGTAAAGCCGAGGAAGCGGCGGATTGGTTGGTAAAAAAATGCGCAGGAGGACTCAAATTAGATCTAGAAAAAGAGGAAGATAAAAAATTCTCTTTAAATGTGGCTATCTTTAGCTTTATTAAATCAGTTGCCAAGGCATGCGCGGATGATTTAAAGAATGTTGCCTACGCTCTTGGCTTGGATATGCCGACAAAAGTCGCTATTACCGGCGGTTGGGCGGAAAATGAATTCTTCAAGTTAGCCCTTGGTGAGTTGGGAATTGAAGTAGTAGTTCCTTATTTCGCGCGTAACGCCACGCACGCGGGGCAAGCCGCATTCGGTTTGTCTGAAGGCAAGGGATTTAAGGGATTCTACGAAGCGGCAACAATGGTTGAAGAATGGGCAAAGAAGGAGTAGCCTAAATCAAAGCGCTTTCTGTGAAATTTACAGAAGGCTTTTTTATTTCAGGAAATAAAAAAGGGTATTACTAAATTTCAGATTTTTTAGTAATACCCGTTGCATTGTTTAGAAGAAAACCCACAAATCCACCAGACAACTCTTGGCGTGCGGACTTTGGGGGTTAACCAGTGGCATAATAACAACCTTGACCCAAGGACTGAAAAAGTATTCAACTCGTGGTCCGAGCGCCCAGCGTGTGACGCGCGCCTCTTTGTATAGAGTTATTTGTCCCCCAATAAAATGGGGACCTACACGCTCCAAGAGGTGCAGCCAGCAGGCAAGGTTTATCTTCCCTTTTCCTGTTCTGGGCAGGGTTAAGAAAGCATCAAATTTTAATACGGTTTGCTTGCATAAACCGATTGCATTGAAGCTTTCTACTATGCCAGCTTTGGGACCTAATTTAGGATTAGTTTGGTCTAAGGTTAAACCACCGTAAAGGATGGCAAACCATTTCCCAAATTTCGCAGATGGTCCGGCAGCAATAGTGGTCCAGCTCGGTTCGCTAGAACTGGCAATATAACCTGACCAGTACTTGTTATTATGGTCCCATTCCCAGAGCATTCCAGGCTGACCAAGCGTGTCTTTTAGCCTTAAGGCGTCGCTTGCTAATAAATTACCCGCGAAAATCAGAAGCATTATCCCGATCAAAATTCCTTTTTTCATGATTTCTCTCCTTATCTATAAGTAAGTTCAAAATAGAGTTTTTGTGACTTTTATTTAGAAATCATGAAATTTAAGAGGGATATGTTCAATTTTCCAGGTAAAGATTAGCTGAAAGACATTTTTGGGATGGAAAATTATTTTTTTCCACCCCAGTCTAAGGTCAAAGCAGACAAAGGTTAATTCAGCAGGCTGGAAAAGCCAAATGGTGTTTCCCCCGTTTTGGCTTTGGTTATTGTCATCTATCTCCATGCGGGCTAAATGTTGTTTTTCATATTGCGCATATGATGTCTGGACGGCGCAAACCGGATCGCATGGATAAATGACAGGTAGGACAATTAGGCCTAATAACAAGGACAGATAACCGAAACAGATTGATTTTTTGATGTTCAGGTTTTGATTAGCAAAGATTTTGCGAACTATTTCCTCAAAATCATGAATCGGCATTTGAGCTGCTTCGGCGATCACTCTTTGTTCGGACTTAGACAAAATATAGCCAAGCGGTTTATAACGCAGCAATTCTGCTTCCAGGCGCTTTTGCCGCAATAAAATGGCTGATGTCATCTTACCCGGATAAAGGAAAATCGCGCCATTATGCCACCAGAAGATGATGGCTAGAATCATTCTTTTGCGGGCAAGAACGAATTCGTTTTTAAAGGTGGTTTCGTACCGACTAATCCCCAGAAAACGAGCGGCATAGAGTAAACCCGAAATAATAACAATCTTGAGGTAGTTTTTAAGCAAAAATTTTCCAATACCTCCCCAGAAGCGCAGACTCTCTTCCACAGTAATTTTTTCCGGACCGATTCCGGTCATTTTTCTTTTGTGCAGCTCATATTCTTTAAAACCATCTTTACCAGGCCAAATAGCCTCTTCGCCGACTAAGTTACCGCTCCTTTCGTTATCTATTGCTCGAGAGACAAGTTGGTTCAGAGTAAAACCGAAGACAGGATCAAGGCTTTTTCCTATTTCTTTTTCCATTGCCATGATGCTGTAAATATGCTTTTTATAGGTGGCAAAACCGTATTGTTTATCTATTTCTTCTGTTTCCTGGTAAATTTGCGCTCGCAGTTTGAGAGCCGTATCCATTTCTTCACTGGATAGCGCTGGAGGGCTCTCTGCTGCCTCTTTGAGGAAGTTGATAACATCATTGTCACTGAAGAACCAGGCGACTAACAATAACCATAAACCCAGCTGGACAGCCCAGCCGTGTTCCGAGAACCAGTGGTGGATTTTTTGCACTTAAGATCACCTCCTTTAGAGAATAGTATGAATGATGTCAAAGATCAAAACCGTAAATGGACTTTATATATTAATATTTTTATCCATAATTGTCAAATTTTGAATAAATCCCGCGCCTAGCAAAGGCGCGGGGCAACAAATACAGCGCAAAATAAAAACCCATATTTTTAGATGGGTTGTTTGTGTTTATTGTTACTTTTAGCAGAGATAAATTACCGTTGCACACCGTCATTGCGAGGGAAGCACTTTAGTGCTGACCGAAGCAATCTCATAAATCTGTATAAATACAGCCCGATGAGATTGCGGAGCCTGTCCCGAGCGGAAGCGAGGGATCTGACTAAAAGCCCTCCTCGCAATGACGAAAAGGGATAAGGTATTTAACAGGTCGTATGAATTAAAGCATTCACCTTCCTGCCCTCTTTTATTTTTTGATCGTAAATTTGGATAATTTCAGATGTGGTGGCGGAAATTACCTCAATTTGACGTTGTTTTAAGTAATCCACTAATTCTTTTTTCACTTTCATTACCCCGCTTTGCCCTGTGCCAATTAAAATGATTTCAGGATTGCTCTCTAAAAGCCTTTCTTTTTCCCATTCGCCAATTTCGTGGGTCGTGCCAAATAATGTTTCAAGTTGATTCACTTGCCGCTCTTCCACTTCGTTCCCGATAATCAAAACCTGATAGTATTTTTTGCCATCAATTATTATTTCGCCAAATTTTGTGGAATTGATATAGGGCATAATTTTATTCTCTCCTCTTCGGTGTCCAGAGATTTTGCCACCAACTGCTCGGGCGCTCCCTTTTTGCTTCTTTGGCAATTTGTTTAGCTAGTTTTGTATTCATTAGTTTTTCTTGTTGGCTTACCATATTTTTGCCTTGATGACTTTCTTTCAGCCAAGATTGAGCTTCTTTATTTCCTTGCCAAGCATATTCTTTTAAAAGAAAAATTTGGTCTAATAAATCCGCGTCTTTAGCGATTTTGGCTTCCAAGGTTTTTCTTTCCTGATATTCATCTGAAAGTTTGATCAATTCCTCGTTGTATGGCAGGTCTTTTAATTGTTCTTCACGAATTTCATTCTCAAAGATTTTGACATATCTTTTGCTGACCCAATGGTGATCCATTGAACGCGATTCTTCCAAATCGTGAAGGAGACACATTTTGATTATCTTGTCCGTATCGGCTTTCAATTCGCGAGCGAGAAAATAACTTAAAAGCGTAACGCGAAACGAGTGGGAGGCGATGTTGTCGGTTAAATCATAAGTAAGGAGCATTTGCTGATGCGCCCTCAAAACCTTTCTCAAACTGCCAATTTCAAAGAAAAAGGCGGTGAGTTTTTTAATCTGGTCTGGTTTCATATAATACAAGATACATTGAAAGATTTATTTTTTCCCCTTACGACTATGTCCGCCTCGGGTGGAAAAGGGAGGTTAGGGGGGTCTGCTATTCTCCCTCCCCCTCCTTCTCCCCCTTCCGCCTTCGTCAGGACTATGGCGGACAAAGCGGGCAGGGGGAGTATAATCAGCTTCTCGCTAATAGGCAAATAAGTGAATAAGTTGACTAATATTAATTATAGTGCTATTGTTTTTCTGCCTTGCTGCAGGATACAGCAGGTGTCCTTTTTAAAGGATTGGTTGATCAGTAATGAAATAAAAAGTAGGAGGATTTTGTAATGGAAGATATTGGCGCGAAAGAAGTGATTAACTCTCGGTTACGCGAACTCAACCTTTCTGAATTTACCACTATTGGGGACGCGGATCAGCCAACCCAGTGGGTTTTGCTCGGTATTAAGGAAATTTATGATCATAGCGCTCGTTTTTTCTATGACATAAAATTTGACGCCTTAATGCCACCCAAGAAGGGCGAGACAGAACGACGAAGTGCTGAATACACAATTCGATTCAACGCGAACTCTGCTGAATCCCACGGCGTCGTAATTATCCCGTTCCTTGGGCAAAAAATTGTTTTCGTCCGTCAGTGGAGACTCACAGTAGCGCGGGAAACATTGGAACTCCCCCGTGGATTTGGACTATTGCGGCGGGATACTGACATTAAGGCTATTCCGGTGGAGCAAATCGGACGGCTCCGCATAAGTGATTTGCCGGTATTAAATGTTCTGCGTGAACTTGGTGAAGAAGTTTTTTCACAAGCAGAAATCACCGGGTTCACTTATTATGGGACCGTTGACCAGAACACGGGAACAGATGCCATGGAACCGAACGTTTATGGCGTGCATATCCATACCGATGCAAAACTTGGCGGGTCGGAAGGTCTTGCGGTTCTTCCCTTAATGCCTGATGAAATTTGGTTGCGAATTTTTGACGGTAGAATCCGGGATCTCCACACGTTAGGGGGATTAATGAAACTAAAAGCATATCAACAGCTTTCCCCTGCTTTATAGCGGGGCGGGCATGCTCTAAAACCAACCCTCAAAGATTTTTCAAAGAATTTTCGGGGGACCCCATTATGGAAAAGAGTATGCCCTTTTTTATTTCTTGAGAGACTGGAAATTCGTAAGTCTTATTAAATCACGAAATATATCGTCTATTAGCGATGGATTTTTTTTCCTTGACCTGCGGGAGGTTTGGGAAGGGTCTAATAGATGACTATTCTCCCTCCCCTTCTTGTCTCCCCCTTCCTCCTTCGTTTCACTTCGGCGGACAGGCGGGCCCGCTACGCCGAAGCGTTAGCGAGGCGAGCAGGGGGAGTGTAATCAAGTTTCTCGCACTTTTTGCCATTCCGCTTCAATTTCATCGGATGTTAACATTCCGCTTAAAATTTTAGAAAAAATTTCTTTTTTTGTTTCAGGGAGCCAAAGTTTATCAGGACCGCCGGGATTTTTGGCATTTTTCCATATATTATATCCGTTCATAAATTTATCAATAGGGATAGTGACCAAAACAATATCTTCAATTGTATTTTCTTTGCCTTGACTCTGCAGGCGTTTTTTAGCCTTTGCGACTTGTTTTTCTTTATCGTAAATTTTAAGGGGATCTTTGGCGGTAGTAAATTGAATGCCAATATCTTTCTTTTCTTTTTCCTCCCTAACACCAACACCGCGATAATGCCGGCGGCGGTGGATAATGAAATCTATTTTTTCGTTTACGTCCTGCGCCACATCCGCAGGAATTATTTTAAATGAGACATCATAATCCAGAGAGATTTTTTTAAGAAAATTTTCAACCATTTTTTCCGCGATTAATCCAGGATGTCCCTCCCTATTCTGATTGTCTTTGAAAATTCTTTTATAGGTGTCTCTTTTAAATGAATCAAGCTTGGGATTCGTTGCTTCCGCGATAAGAATTTGGTAATCATATAAAGCGCGGAGTTCATTTTCCGCTTGTTCAATTAAATATCTTTTGCGGATATTGCGCGGAACCGTTTTGGGATCCAGGGCGTAAATAATATCCCAAGAATCATCGGTAAGGATTTCGCCTAAAGTTATTTCCATTTCCTTTCCTTCTCCGCGCTGCCAAAAAAGTTTTTCATCCTTTTGGATTACAAAACGACCTCTTCTTTTTTTTATTTCTGGATTTTCTTCTCCTGGCGCCTCATCCAGGGCGGCAAGCGCGTGGCGCAATCTTCGCATGATTCTTTGCTTTTCTATTTGGAGATGATAGATTGTTTTTGGGATATCTTTAATTTCATCAATTTCTTTTTCGGGAGGGCGTTGGAAAAAAGGCTCATCAAGCAATGAAGCGGGTACTTCTTTTAGTTTTTCCTTGGCAAATTCGTTATATAGGCTTAAACCTTCTTCAAAATTTTCGCGCATATGATATTATGACAAAAATGTATTGTCTATTAGCGATGGATTTTTTTTCCTTGACCTATGGGAGGTTAAGAGGGGTCTAAAAATTTTCTAAACTCCCACCCCCTCCATCTCCCCCTCGGGCAGGGGGAGTGTAATTAATCTTCTCGTTAATAGACAAAATGAATTTCGTAATTTAAGGATAATAAGTAATAGCTTCTTCTTTATTTTAACTAAAAAAGGCATATTCAGCAAATAAAAAAGCGGTAATGGTGTTGTGCTACCTTTACCGCTTGGAATTAAGAACTAAATTTAGGTTAACGCGCCGATATGCTCTCCTCTAAACTCCTTCCGCATCCTTTCGCTTCGCGTCTTTAGCTCTTTTATATTTTCTTTGGTGACGGCGGCGATTACTCCGCCGAAGATATTTTGCGGGGCGCTATAATGACAGTTTAAAGTGATGTCCCTCCCGTGTTCTGCAAAATTCCTGGCTACTTGCAGAATAGCAGTGGCGGATTTTCCAATGAACATCAGGTCAGAGAGATCGCACACCTGCCCTTTGCCATTAAACGCCATTGTAAGACCAACTTTTTTTAACCATCTCATCACTCCTTCATCAGTAATGCTGTCCCCGACATACATTACATTTTTTTTCAGAAATTCCGTTTGCCGTCTAATCTCTTTTAACGCTTCTGTTTTCTGGGTTTGACCTATGGGGTGTACAGTCTGCAATAGATTGCCTAGCGGCGTATTATAGATTGTCTCCCAGACGAACTTCGTAATCGTGTCATAGCACTTCTGGTGATCGGGCGCGATTTCGCCGGTCTTATGATCATATTCAATTATTGGCGCCAGCGTGGCAGTATGTTCCATAAAGCGCAGGAGTAATGTGTGTTGTTCTTTTGTAATCAGGGTTTGTTCGTAATTTTTCACCCGAGTGCAATACGTGCGATCAAAGGGGAAGTCCACATAATCGCAGTATGCCCTGATAAACCAGTCATAACTTGTAGAAATCATCCAGACTTCATATTTTTTCTGAAGAACCGCGAGAATTTCTTTAATGTCTGGCACGATCCTTAAATTTTCCCGCGCAATCTGATACAATTCTTTTTCTGTTGCCGCCATCGCTACAAAGAATGGCAGTATTACTTTCAGAGTGTGTCCGGGAGAGTATGATGGATCGCAAGGGATTTTATGAAAAATGCCCCAGATGTCATCAATATTGCTGATGCGCTTGTAGAATTCTCTGCCGATTTCTTCACCTAGACCGCAGCGTTTTGCCAATTCTACTGTGGTTTCAAACGCAATGTCATTTAGGACTTGAGGACCTTCCACATCCAATACAACTAAGATTTCACCATTGTTTTTCATATTCTTATCTCCTTTTTTTGTGTTCAAACCTCTTTGAGTTCATCCTTAATTTTTTGAGCCAAGGATGGACGATAATGACTTAAAAGTGTAAAAAGGGCTTCCTCCATCTCTTTTTTTACCCCTTTGGCTAGATTATAGAATTCGATTCTTGCAGCCGCATCTGTCCATTGAGGATTCTGAAGTTCCTTTTCAAATGCTTTAATAACCGAGCCATCAATATCACTCACTAAAATCACCTCTTTGCAGTAGTTGTTTTGAAAATACCTTAAGGCAAAATTTATTTAAAACATTAAAAGAGCGAAACTTTTAAAATGCTGATCTCTGCTTTTGATAACTTCAATTTCCAGATCAGCGGCGCGGACTGTCGCGTAGACATCAATCCCGCAACTTTCCATTGAAGGTCTAAGACTTTCCGGGTGGCGGCATAATCTGCTATCAGCTATTGTGGCGTGTTCTATTTTCGCGGCTACGCATTTTTCACAAAGCCTGCAGGGTCCTCCCGCGTAAGAAAATGCTTTGTAATTACCAGCCAAAAAAGCTCTTTTTTCTAATTCAAGCATCACTTGCCGCGCTTGCTCTTGTCCTTCTCTGTCTGATAGGTCCGCAAATTCAAATAATACAGCGTTCTCATAGCAAGGGAGGATTAAACTCGTTTCTGCATGCGTAGGGGTAAAAGGGGGACAGTTGAAGTGTTTGCCGAATTCAGAACATCCAAATTGGCATTTTTGGCGCACCCAAGGTCCGACAATAATATTTTTTCTGGTTATGACTTGGGTTGCTCCTTCGTTTTCCGCAACAATCGTTTTTAGAATTTTGACTGCGGTTGCTCCGTTTTCTTCGGCGTATTTCGCCAGCTCGTTTATCATATCTTTCGGGTTGCAATCTTCTGCTTTCATGCGGCGATCTCCTTTTCTTTCAGAATTTTAGTTTTCAGCCATTACGGTGATTGTGGATAACAAATAACACAGTGGGCTCTATATGCCCTCGTCTTTCAGTCGGGACTATTAAACCAATGAATAGCGCCAGAAAATTAGACGCGTAGTTGCCTTGTCATAATAGAGAATAAGAGTAAAACAAAAGAGGTCAAAAAGCAAAATTTGACCCCTTGACCCTAAATTCTGAAAGATTAAATCAAAAAGTGCTTCCTGTTTTCGCTAAAATTTTTCCCTCTCTCGAAAAATTAAAAAAACAAATCTATTTTACCGAGAGAGACTAGTCCACCGGCACCACCTGTCTGCCTTGAATCATAAAGTCAATGATTGCGCCGCCACGAGTCCCTGGGCCGGTCCATTCATCGTCATTGTCTTCTGAATACAAAGCCCAACAAGTGTTGTTGCTATAGCTGCGAATCGCATAATTCATGCGGATCTTGCGCCCTTTAGGCAACTTGCTCAAAGGAATATAGGCAACATAGCCTTGGTTGGTCCATTTCATTTCAAAGGTGTATTTCCACTTGTCTGGATCGCCCGTGATTACAATTTTGTCACCGCACCTTGGTGCGCAAGTAAATGCCGGGTTGGCGATGATCTTCAATCTATCGCCGAGGACTTCTGGCTTAATCACCCAGTCATACTCGGGATCCTGGCAAGCCCCATTACAATACGCTTTGGCCGAGAATCCCACGCTAAAAGAGGCTAAAACGCCTACTGCGACCAAGAAAATTACTTTTTTCATATGCTAGAATCTAAAATTTAATAAAAAGAAATGAAGCTCCGCGGGCCCGAGCCCGTCCCAGAGCTAAGATTAAAGAATATAGCAAACAGCTTAATCTGTCAAGTTTACCCACGCACCAGAACATTGCCGATTGAAATAATGTTCCTTTATAGGGTAAAAAAACAGAGCAGTTTGGATTTATCAAATTTTAAGATTTCGTAAACTGCTCTTTATTTGTTTCCCTCCTTTGATTAAAAGTAATCCAGCTTATGCAATCCATTATTCTATCCACCTAAGATTTTGGCATCCCAGTCAAGAAATCAAAACCGCATTTGTCCCACTGTGATATTGCCAGATCCGGAGTTTTTTGCATCAGTTTTATACCTTCTTGTCGAATTAAACACCCCGACAGCGACTGCGGGTGCGCCAACAAGCATTACTGGTATAAATTCCCAATGCCCCGACAAAAAAGTGGCCACAAGTCCTCCAATTACTACCAGCGAAGCACCAACCAGAGTATATGTGAAAGAACCTGTTTGGTTGCCACGGTTTCCAACAAGGTAAACACCAGCAGCACTGCCGATTGCATAACCTACCGGGAGACATAGATATGCACACACTGTAACCACTTCCGACGAGGTTGCGGGAATGCCAGCAGGGCCCTCACCAGGACCCAAAGGAAAGAGAGACATCAACAGATAAAACGGTATAACGGCAGCAGCAGTTCCGCCTACTCCGCCTGCTACACCAGCAAAAAATTCACCAGCAATCCTTCCTCTACTTAGAGGAGGCTTTGCTCCTTCCTGCGCATATCCAGTAGTGGTAAAACCAAGAATCAGAGTTAATAAAGTCAACACTACAAACTGATTATACATAACCGCACCTCCATATACTACTTAGTGAATTTAAAAGTAGAAATAAATTGATTAAACCGATTAACACACTCAAGATTGTTTGCTTGGCCGCCTTCGCTATCTATCCTAAAAGGGACACCTTTGCTACTGGTGAAATAAACAGCTCGCATTGCTCCATGGTCAGTTAATTTTTCTAATTTTCGAGCCGGCAATCCATCTACCATAACTTTTGTTTCAGTGTAACCTTTGTTTAATAGATCAGATACTTCGCCGTCATTGGAATCTCCACTAACCCACATAAAACAATTGTTACCCACGAATCCTACGTCTCTATCTTGTGCAGTAGCTGGAAGTGCTGATTGTCCCATTGTTCGTGTTGTCCAATCTTGTGGATACTTAATTTCGTAATTATATTTATCATTTCTATAAGTTTTCCAATTCACGGTTTCATCGGAGTTTGTGACAACGATTCCACCATGCAAAGCGTCTTTTATTTGGCTGGTATTGTTTTTCTGCCAAAACAGAATGCCAACCGACACCAGCACCAACACCATCAAAATCAAAATCAAAACAGTCTTCTTCATCTTTGTTTTCCTCCTTTGGTTAAGAGTAATCAAGCTCATACAATCAGTTATCCTATCCACCTAAGATTTTGGCATCCCAGTCAAAATCCGAAATAAATTTTTAAAAGAACAAACGGCGACTTACTTAATAGTCTCTTAAATAAACTGTCGTTTATTCTGTGGATTTTCCAATAAAAAACGCTTCTTTTCTGTCAAATCCGAGTATATACCGCTTAATAATTCTTGTCGAGGGGAAGTTTGGGGTTATATAATGGCATGCTCACATCCCTAAACTTATCTTGCTTTCAAAATAATCGCCGTGGGCAAAAGCCTGCCTGGTCCCACTTTGTAAGCGCCGTTCCAGTATAAAGCGGAGGAACCGCCGCCGTCTAAATTGAGGGCTGTGGTTACGCCGAGCGCCTCCATCACACTCGCCATATCCGGCACGGTCGCTCCCCGCGCAATCACTAAAGAGACGATCTTGTCTTTCACGCCAATCGCCCCGCGATAACCCTTGGTATTCCTTTGTTTATCATCCATTTTTTGCGTTGCGACAATGTTTTTGCCTTGAAAAATCAAAGTGGGAGAATTGGAAAGCAGCGCCTGCGCCTTGACACTATATTTATTTTGAAATTCAGTTAATCCCTTAAATTCCCGTCCATCCACAAAATAATAATGATTGTAATTTTGATCAAAAACTAAAATTGAACCTTGCAGCCATTTGATTTGTCCGCTATTCATTAAAAATTTTCCGCGCGTATTGTAAAAAGGATAGAAATAATAATTTATTTTTCCTTTGCAAGAAGCATAATCCGGCGGGCAAAAATAAGCGCCATGCATGCCGGCAAAACCATGGTTAATATTGATATAATCTCTTAAAGAACGCGCGGGACAATTATTCCAGCAGTCTCCACCGGCAGCGGTTTCAGTCAGCATATCAATCTTGTTTTTCCCTAAGTCGATTACCGCTAAATCAATATTAAAACTGCCGCGCTTGGTCTGGATATTTTTACGGGTATAAGAGGTGATGCCAGAGGGCGGAGAAAATGAAGCCATCCGCAGCGCTTGAAATTTCAGATCGGGAATGTCTTTAGAGCGAGACACAATCAAAACAGCCGTGATTAATGCCAAAAACGCGATAATCCCCAGAAAAAGCAAACTTGTAGCATCAAATTTTTTTGGATTTTTTTTAATTAATTGAGGCATGTTGGTATAGATTTTTGAATTTTAAAGAAAATTTTTACGGGGGCGCACTGCTATTGTCTTTTGGAGTTTTTCGCCTTCTCGCTTCGGATTGGCGCACCTCCAGTTCGCTCATCCCGAAATGATGGGCGATTTCGTGCCAGACGGTATTTTTTACCATCTCTTTAATATCTTTCTCATTGCGAGCCGCCATTTCAATCGGCTTTTGAAAGATAGTTATTTTATCGGGAAGCACCGCGCTGTAGTTTATTCCTCGTCTTGCCTGTGGCACGCCTTCATATAAGCCGAATAGTGTCCAGTTTGGGTGGATATTTAGTTTCTTTTTTTGGGCTGATGTCGGTTCCGCTTCAATAACGATTGCCACATTATCTAATTTCCCCAAAAATCTTTCTGGAATTGCTTTTACTCCTTCTTTTACAATTTTCTCAAACTCTGTCCGATTTAGCTTTTGTCTGCAAGATCTTGATGACATAAATTATTTAGAACAACGCTGGTTTCCTTATTTAATAAACTCGCGGATATAATTGTCGCCATAAGATGCGACTATTTTTGTCTTGTCGGGGGAAATCTGAACATTAGTGACTCCCGTTATCAGATCCTTCTGAATTTTTCCGACATCAATGCATTTTTTCCATAAAAGCGTTCCCTTTTCGTTATAAAGAAGCAAGCAGTTTCCGGGAGCGGAACCTACAACGATTCTTTTGCCGTCTTGGGAAATGGCAACGGCATTGTGGCCAGTGGAATCGCCTGGCTTTTCACTGCCTAAATTCCGCTTCCACAATATATTTCCTGAACCGTCAAATAAATAAACCATCCCGCCGATTGTCCCTAAGGCAATGCGCTTTCCGTCCGGAGTGGCAGCGCCGGCTGTTACTACATGGTCGGGTATTTTTTTCTTCCAGCGTAAACGACCCGAAATGTCAAAGGAAAACAGGGTGCGGCTCTTACCCGCGGCAAAGACATTTTTGCTTTTATCTACTCCCAAAAATAAAGGGAATTCTCCAATTTGCTGTTGCCATTTTTGGCTGCCCGAGATGTCAAACCCGCCGATTTCCGCACTGCCGGCAATGAAACCTGAGTCGTCAAGATAGAACATACAGTTTCTTAGCCATCCTCCCGGCCAAGAAATGTCACTTTTGGCTCCGGTCGTAGTGTTAAATAGAGACAGGTTGCCGACTGTCCCGGACAGAGCTACTTTCCCGTTGCGGGAAATACAGGCACTCCTTACCATGGAGACCATATCGGAAGCCCAAAGCAAATTTCCTTCCCGGCTCACCGAATAAACTTTCCCATCGTGGCAGCCAGCAACAACCTTGCTGCCGTCCGGAGCGATATCTATGCCCCAGCATTCGTTCCCTGTCGGCTGTTTCCAGACAATATTTCCGGAAGAATTAAAAAGATAAAAATTAGTAGGTTTTCCAAGTTGAGGATCGTGTTTTGCTTGAGAAGCCGCAAACAGGCTCCAATCAGAGGACGGCTTTACCCAGAAAAAGCCATAGGGTTCTGCCACCTGCTTTGCCCATTTTAAAGAATATGAAACTTTTTCTGTTTGCTTTTCTAAAACGATATCCGCGCTCGCAGGATTCTTTCTAGTGGGGCTGACGTGTCCTTTAAAATAATATTCGTATCCGTCTTTTTCAGCCGAGAGGAAATAATCGGTGGAGTCGCATCCCAATTCTTTCCCTTGGTAAATTGCGTTTATGTCTTCCTTGCCTAAGACGTTGATTGTGTACCTGCCCCGGCTATCGCTAGTATTCCTGAATCCTATTCTGCCGCAATTCATCTGGGCGTCAATGCTGACCCCGGAAAGGGGATTTCCGTTTTTGTCTTTTACATAGCCGTAAATAGAGCTTGTTTCTTTGCCGTAAAAATTACCTTCGGTGGCGCCAAACACAATGGGCACTTCCACGGAATTCGCGGAGTCAGAGCCAAGCCATAATTTGAATTTAACAGTAAAGCTGCCTTTCCCCTCATCAATAGAGGCGAAATACCAGAGCTTTTTCTCCGCGCCCGGCGCCAGACTTGAAGGAGGCTTTTGCAGGGCGAAAAAGTGGAGATTCCATTTTGGAACCTGCCCTAGCAAATCCTCAACGGGAGTAAAGTTAACGACCGCTTCGCTTGCTCCTTTGTTTTTCAAAATAATGAAAGCATCCGTCCCGCTTTCTGACATTCCCCAGACAATGGCTGTAGAGAAATATCTTATTTCAATATTGCCCAGATTTTTAGTCACCCACTTCCCCTTTGGAATGCCCGCCGGCAATGTGGGTAAAGGCAAATTCGTATTCGTTGCAGGAGCGATTTTCTCTTCCGCGGTTTCTCCTAGAGGAGTCATACCCTGTTCTTCTTTGGAAGCGCCCGGCCCTAAAAAATTCTGGTAAAGAAGAAATCCGCCAGCGCCCAAAACAACAATTGCTATGAAAATAATTAATTTTTTTTTATCCATATTATTGTTAATTTATTGAATTCTAAAGAAAATTTTTACGGGGGCGGGCTTCAGGGTGTCGCTCGCGAGCGACACCCTAGATGAGGTTGATGCAAATAGACCCCAAATTTGACAAGAATATATCTTTATGCTTAAATATAGTCAGTGAACCATTATTTAATTTGTTGTATTGAAAGTTCTTTCTAATCTATATAACCGAAAGAAGGAGTTAAAATGGCAATGTGTTGGACGTGCGGAAAGCATACAAAATACTTTACTTACAGGTGCCCAAGTTGCCAGCGCGTAATGCAAGCGACTCAGGTTCTGAAAGAGGAAATTAATTTTTTTGCTGGGATTGAAAGGCGTGGTTTTGAGAAGATGTCAGATAAAATAGGCCAATTGGCAGAATCTCAAAAACGAAGTTACGAGGAATTATTAACTGAACTATCGGCAATAGGTGATATACTTGAATGGGGCTTTGGCGAAATTAGCTGGCAACTAGAGCAACAAACCGAAATTCTCCGAAGAATAGTGATAGGAATCATGCACCCAAGGCAGGTTGAAGCTCTAGAATTACGCGAAATGGCAGAGAAACATTGGAGTAAGGGGTGTCTATCAGAATCAAAGAAGTGTTTCTTAGAATCCCTTAAATTATGTTCTCTGGATTATAGAACTTATATTGGTTTGGCGAAAGTCTGCTTAGAGATGAACAATATTAATGAAGCGTTGTTGTATTTTGAGAAGAGCTTACCACACGCGCACGCGCTTGGTAACGACTATGAAAGTTATACCTATCGCCTTATCGGCCGCGCATATTATTCTAAGGAAGAATATTCTCATGCCGTTCATGCTTTGAAAATGGCGACTATAATATCGCCAGACAGCTATGTTGCTTTTTATGATCTTGCTAAATATAGCGCGAAAACAGGCGAGAAAGAGACTTGCTTAGAATCTTTAGAAAGAGTAATAAAGCACAGCGCTTTCTATTTTGATTTAGCAGAAAAAGAGGACTTCTCGCCTATTTCAGTTGAGGTTCAAAATTTCCTCCAGGGCATCAAAAACTGGGCTTTGCAAGAAATAGGAGCGATTATTCTTAAAACTGAAAGAATGATTGAGCTTGCAAGGATTGCAAGGAAATCAGTTAAGGCCGCTGAAGAAGTTTTAGATTTGAATAACCCTGGATACATTGACCGCAGTGGAGTATTGAACTCAATCAATACAAAAATAGATCGTGCCGAAAAGGGCTTTAAATTTTATAGGTCCATCCCGAAAGATAAAAAGGATAGAATTTTTGTTGTTTCTCCAGAAGGTGAGGTTTTTGTGCAAGATTTCGATTGGTCACATCTTGATTGGTCATATCAAAGAATTTTAGGGGAGCCGCTTGTCATTAAAGAAATTTATGATTTAGCGGAAAGGGCCAAGGAATACGCTGATTACGCAATTACATGCTATGAGAAGAGAAAGGGAAAAGCATTAGGCGTGTTTTTTGGGCGAATAATATCTTCTATACTATTATCTCTTATTCTGGGTTTTATTGTGGGGAATATGGCAGGATGCGCGATAGGAGTTTTATCCAATAGGGTTTCCGTCCGAGGAGGCATGAATGTTTGCTTTTGGGTAGTATTTATTTTGGCATTAGTGATCACCTTGGGTGATTCAATCAGTAGTTTTGCTCAAGAGAAGAGGGGGGAATACGCTCATACTATTTTTGCTGATATTCGTGATTTTTTGAGATGATATATGGTTTGGTACTAAAGGAGGACAATTGTTTTCTTAGACTTTTTTCGGTTGCTTGATATAGCCATAGTTTTCTTTTCAAGAAATTATGGCTTTTTTTTAAAAGCATAAAAAATAATTCATTTATATATAAAAGTTTTGTCGCCCAAGAAAGTCCAGGGTTAAGTCTTGCCCACACACCAGAAACCTGTGGAGCCTCACTCACTTGGGATGATTTGGAAGGTGGCGAGGATTTGATCTCTTAAAAAATCCTCAATCCCGGAACTGACTGAAAGATCAAAAATATATTGGCGCGTGTTGTTAGGTAATAGATTTCCGGCAGTAAAGACATATCGGGTCGCATACCCTTCTGTTTCGCTGGGAATGGCGACCAGCGCTTCATAGCCCGCGATTTCTTGATTGCCGGTTACCTCAAAATTTTTGCCTGCTTCGCTAAACCATTCCTCGGCGGTTAAGCCGCCTTGGTTATATAGATATTTGATTGTAATTATTTGCGGAAAACAATAACCCTCAATAATATCTTCAGGGCAACTATTTGGAACTTCAAAGGTAACTTTGTGGGTCACCCCGCTTTGGGTGTCCGAGATTAAAGTAAAATTGCTCGGCACTCGGATGAAAAATAAATTTTGGGGATCTTGATAGGTTTGCCATTCTGCTTCGCCTGCAGGGTTTGGGTTGGACGCTGGATTGGGCAGGGGCAGTTCTTGATTATTGTTCTTTTGAATAATGCAGCCGCTAAAAATTACCACCCATACTATTGGGATTAACAATAGAGTGATGAGCTGGATGTTTTTTTTGATTTTGGGCATAGTTTTATTTTATTTTTTAATTCTTTATCTTATTTTTTGGGTTTTATTTTAATAGATCTTTTGACTTAGAATAAACTTCTTTCAGCTCTTTTATTATATCATTATTTAACCTTCCTTCTAGAATTTTTAGAACCTCCCCATAGTACCACATTTTTTTATCTATTGGTGCATTAAAGTTATCAAACAATTTTTCACCCTGTTCTTTATATGCTTCTGCTATAGACTTTAAATTGTGAATTTTGTCTGCCGCGCAAACCATCATTGCTTCAAAGCTATCATTTTTCAAATTATCAAGATACTCCTTCTTTCTTTGCTCCCATGTCGCTTTTGCTTTTTCTGGGCTATCATCCGGGTCCTTATCTTCTGAAACCTCTTTCACTATTTGGGCTATTTTATCACCAAAATCTCTTTTTATATCTTCCATCGTACAACCTGGAACATCTTCTAAAACATCGTGTAACAACCCGGCAACAATTATATCTTCATCGTCTGTGTAGTTTGTTAAAATAAAAGCAACAGAATAAGGATGAGTAATATAAGGCACATCCGCGTCTTTTCTTTTTTGTCCGAAATGAAGCACGCTTGATTTTACAATAGCTTTTTGAATCTTTGAAGTTAGTTTCATCTTGTTAATTCTTCTTTGAATGTTTACCCTGAAGTCATTTTTGCTGTACTTCGGGGCTCAATTAATTTTTTGACTTTTTGTTTTTTTCGCCCAGATTCTTTCAATATAAATTTTTCGCCACCAGAAGCGACCCAAAAAGAATCCGCCGATTACGCCGGATATCAGAAGCGTGATTTGAAGCACCGGCGGAAGGGCGCAGCCGTTGTAGAAAGGTACGGTCAGGTTTTGATGTTCAGCCCAGCGCAAATAACCGATTTCAATAAGCGCGTGAGCGATAAAACTTAAAATAATACCCAATATCGTCGCGCTAGACAGATAAATCACTCTTTTTAACCTGCTTGGATTTTTTGGCGTATTAAAAAACATAATTTTTATTTTTAATAAAGTCGCTGTGCGCTTCCGAAGCTTTTAGCGAAGGAGTGCCGTCGAAACTTGTCCTGATTACTTTATCATTACTAAAAGCATTTTAAACCTCTTGAGCGCTTTTAAGGAATGGGGTTTATTGGCAGGAAATTTAATTATTTGTCCTTCAATAAGCGTATATGCTGTTTCTTCAATTTTAATTTGCGCTTCGCCATCTATAATATAGGCTAGCGCATTAAACGGGGTTGTGTGTTTGCTTAACCCTTGTCCTTTATCAAAAGCAAAAATTGTGATTGTACCATTTTCTGTTTTTAAAATTTCTTTACTCACTACCGAGTTTTGTTGATATTCAATATGTTCTTTTAATGTAATGATTTCTTTTTGCATAATTTCTTCATAAAATTTATTTTTCTTTGTCAATTTTTATCTACCTTACTCACCGCTTTCCTATAATTACAATAATCACACTCGGGATTTGGTTTTGGCAATTCCCCGTCAAGGCATTTTTTAATTTTAAAAAGCGTACTCTCAACCCAAGAATCATCCCCCGTATACGGTAATAAATCAATATCAAATTCCAATTTTCCATCAAAAGCTTCTCTATCAGTCTTTCCATTGCAATACACAAAGTATCCGGTATTTGAAACTTTAAATTCATTCTTGCGAAGCAGCCATTGATATATTTCCATTTGTCTTTTATACGCGTCCTGCCAATCAGCGTCAAGCGTAACACGAGAAGATTTACTTGTTGATTTATAATCCACAACAATAATCTTACCATTTTGATTACTTTCAGTATCCGCGACTTGCCATAAATCGTCCACAGCTCCGGTAATAATAAAATTGGTAGGCTTATGATGATATTGCACGCCCTTGAAGTTCTCTCGCCACTCATTCATCATTTTGTGCTCAAATGGCACCGCATTAAGCCCGTATGCCTTCATCAGGGGATGTGCCGCTTTTTTGGCTCTATGGATGTCAAATTCTTTCTTTAATAAAGTATCCACGGCGGAGTTTAAACTAAAAGGAAATCCTGGAGGTTGCCCCACACCAAGCCGGCGGTCTAAATAAAAGCATTTTGGACAATGCATAAAGTTTTCAATTTTTGAGCGAGACAAATTAAAAGGCTTCTTGCTTTTTGGATCATAGATATTTCTTGTTCTATTTGGATTGTAATATTCAGACATAAAATTATTTTTAATGACGAATTTTTTACCCCGTAAAAAGGGGGGCACTAAATAGAGTTGACCCTGTTAAATCCTGCAAAGCAGGAATTTCGCTCACAAGCAAAATTATTTAACAGGGTTGACTCTCTTTTTAGAGGTCATAATTCAAGAGCTGACCCCAAATTCCGGCGGTGGAAATAAAATTGCTATAAACGACTTTTAATTATTTTTACCAGCCCATTTTCATCTTTGTATACTCCATGTCTGGAAAAAACTATAATTTCATACGAATCATTAGATACGACTTTAAAAATTAAACGATAACCATCAGATTTTCCACAATTTTCTTTGATAGGAATTACCCTCGCCTTAAAAATCTTTTCTTGGCCAAGACCTGAATATTGTTTAATACCAGGGGTTTCTTTTAAACCTTTTGAACAAAAAAGGCGTTCCCACGATTCTAAAGATTCTAACGGAGCCTTGAAACGCTTTAACTTTTTTAAATCTTTTTCGATTTCATAATGGCGAGATAACTGCATAATTTTCCATATCAATTATTTGTATCCATCTCGCCATATTTATTTCTGTAATAAGCTAAATTATAGTCTATTACATCATTTGGCTTGGTAGCTATCCATGGAGCTTCGCCGTGGGAAGCAATCTTCATCTCAGTACCAGTAAATTTCTCCCACTTGTTTGCGGTTTCGTCCATAAACAGTAATTCCTCTTTTGAAAACAAGTTCACATCAAAATCTTTCAACGATTCAATATGTTGTTGATCATTATAACCAGAACCAATTTTTTTTCTTGTAATTTTAATATCTTTTCCATTCATTTCTTTCAATATTTTTTCAGCCATTCTTGGAATTGGACCATTATCAAACCTTAAATATTCATCGCCTGACACAGATTGTCCATTTTTTTCGAAATAATCAAAATCAAGAAAATATAATAATTTCATTATTTTTAACTTTCCAAGCGTCCCATTTTTAATCTTATTCGCAAAAAATAAGATTATATTTTTATACTTTTTTTCGTTGATTTTGACCATAATTTTGAGCTTGATTATAACCTAACTTTATTATAGCACAATACAGAACGATAGTTAATTCAAGGTCAAAAACTTCCAATTCTTCAAATCATTAGGATTGTAAAAATATTTTTTACTATCGTCATATTGCTAATTGTCATTAGTAGAAATTACAATGCCGCCCAAATTTATAATTGTTCTTTCCACTGTTTGGAGGCAATTTTTAAGAGAGCGATTAATTTCCTTGCCCGTAAACCTTAAAATATGCCAACCAAGGCTGGTTAACTGATTATTCCGTTCTCTATCTCGGGCCAATGCTTCGGGTAATATATGATATTTCTCGCCATCGCACTCTACATCTAGATTACTTCTATGGCAGAATATCCCAAAATCTAAACAAAAATTCTGGCCCCCTGCCTTTACATATAATTGTCTTTCAGCCCAAATTTTCCGTTTTTTCATTTCTAAATACATTTTCTCTTCCAAGGGGCTGGTATCATACAAATCATTAATTTCTTCAGCGACAAATAACTTTTCACAACTTGTAGGGATATGGATAATTCTTCGCCACCTAGCACTTGGAATTGGCTTGGGCAATTTTTTGATTTTCCCTAGATGAAATTGGAAATAATTTTTATTCGCTCTTTTATGGTCAATTTCTTCTGGAAAAAGTTCAATTCTTTTTACAATATTCACTTTTTTCACCTGGGCATAAAAAATGATTTTGTATCGCAGCTCTTTGCCAAAGACCGCGGGGAAATAAAAGCCCAGATACTCGATAAATACCGCATTTTTTGGAGCCGATTCAACCGGAATATGATACCACCTTTCCTTTTGAATTATATCCCAAAGATTTTTTCGCGGGACAATCCCTACCAACGCCGGATGATTAATTATAATTTTATTCATCAATTAACTTTTTGACTTTTTGCTTGGCTCGGTTTTATTTTACATCTGGTCTTGTAAGTTTTTCCTGTTGCATCTTTATACCATATATAACTAATTTCCCTATTTTTTTGCCTTAGATCTTTCAGAAATTTTGATTTATTAGTATAAACACAAACAGATTTACCCTCTCCTAGTTCATAAGGAAATGTTATACTCCCTGGTTTAAGAATAACAAAGTTACCTCCCCCCTTTATAGAAAAACCCGCACTACTAAGCGTTACCGTTCGCCTACCTTTATTTATAGCTTCGATGATTATTTGGTCATCTGAAAGATGACCATCGTAGCTTAACCACCCTTCTGATTTTTTGATTTTTATTCTTGGTTTATCTCTCAAATAACTCAATAAACCTAAAACGAAAGTCAATATAAAACTGATCGTGGCAAGTATTGCGCCATACCACGCTACCACAGTAGCGGAAATTTCAATTTTTAATATTTGATTAAACATTTTTTCCTAATTTTTGTTGGCCATGACACAGATTATTTGCGAAGATGTTTCTTTATTCTACGCCAAAGAGTTTTTAAATTTATTCCAATCCCATACAACTCTGGTGATAATTTAACTATTTCCTCATCTTTAATTTGTTCACTGCATTCGTTAGATTCTTTTTTTGAATGACTATGCAACATTTGGCTTAAATTCTTACGTACTTCTTGATAGTATTTATCAAACTTACCTCAATCGTGGACTGTAATGGTTAAAGGATTACTCCCCCAACCCATAGCAGAATTTCCTAATCCTTCATGAAAAGAAGCAATTCCCTTTGACTCAATTTTTTTATTACACTCTCAAAATCCCCACCCTTAATCCCTGGATGTGCCAATTTTCCTGAATAGGTTTTAAAAACAATAACGCCGTCAGGATTTAACTGCCTCAACTCTTCTATGGCGTCAAGCGCATACCCTATAAATTTTAATGCCTTAATTTTTGGATCCATATTCTTCTAATTTTTTTGTTGGCCAGCGAATATTCATTTTATTTCTTCCTGCCTTATAATTTTAAATTCATCGTTAAAATTGGTATCTGCTTCAAAGATTGCTATATATTGGCGTTTTTCAATATCGGTATATGTTATCTCAATAAGATATTTATTAAAATTTAAATTAGGGTCTAGTGGAGGTTGGAAATTATTAGGTATAAAACTTCTTGTTTGACTTCCCGGAGAAGCTGCCATTGCCGATATTTGTATTAGTCTCCGCTGGTTATTGCCCTTTTTGAAAATTGGCCGTAAATTTACAGCTACACCTTTGCCTTCATTTACAAGAACTAAATTTTTTGTAGCTTCCCATTGCAACCGTAGATATGGACGGACACTGGTAATATTTTGTTTCTGCGATAGCTTTTTCAGATAATATGTTTCTTTTGTGTATCTAAGTATTGCGAAAGCAGTAAACCATAAAATAAAACCTGATAGCGTCTCCGATAATTTAATAATATCATTTAAAAACAAAATAATAGTTAATATTGAGCCACCACTAAATAAAAATATAAGTGATATCCAGTCAAATAAATCACTACCTGTTTTATTTTTCACTTTATTAGAGATATCGTGCTCTAACCATTTTCTGAATTTCAGAAAAGCATTATTTTTGTTTTTTTTCATGTTCTTATTTTTTTCTAAAATTTTACCTCATCTTTAAGCATATCCTGACTTCCTTTATTCTCTGAAACAGTTCTTATAATCTGCCTTACCCTTTCACGAGTTATATCGAAGTTCTAGCCAATTTCCTTAAGGGTTTTGTCTATCTGTTAAAAAATCACTTTCCATTATTTTCTGCAAAATATCCGTAAATTTATTCTCCTAATTTTTTTATTGGCCAGTTTTATCTTGTCTTTTTCTTTCTGGATTTTACTCTTGCGGTTTTAACATTATGAGTAAAACCATCATTCTCACTTTTACGTTTAGTGTAAATTAAATTTTTAATTTGTTTTGATTCTAGTAAGGGGTTTTTAACTTTAGCCATATTTATTTATCAATTATTTTTTTGACTTTTTATTTTTAATCCTTTTAATTTTTTTCTCTTCAATATCCGTTTCATTAGGTAATCTTTCTAAATCCTTTGATGATTCTTTACGAAATCTCATCTCTATTATATCTAGCATTTCTAAAAGCCTTTTTTTAAAAGGAGTTCTGGCACCAAGAGTAGCTAATGTAGAATCTATTGTATCAATTAAATCTGCGGATTTTTGAGCTATAGCTTGGAGAGAATTAACCCCCGAAGTCCTGTCAATCATTCTCCTAATTGAAAACAAATTATTTTTTATGCTTTGCTCTTTCGCACGTTGTTTATACCATTGAAAAAATATAAGTAATGTCAAAACTACGTTTAATACTGGAGAATTTATGATTTGTGTTATTGTTTCCGGCATTGAGTTATAAAAAAGTATTGTTTATGTTTTAAGATTAAACTCCGTCCAATCCTCAAATTTTTTAATAAAATCCTCGTTAGTCATTTTTTCGCCCTTGCCTTTTCGAGAAAATTTTTGAGGAATTTTATAAAAATCCATCCAAATTTTTAAGTGGTCATACTTAACACCTAAACTTTTAGCAGCCCCCATAATGGACCAGCCATTTTTTTTCAATAAACGCAAAATTTCTTCTTCGCTCTTTCGGTTAGCAACTATTTGCTCTTTTGTTTGTCTTTTTCTTTTTTTAACTTCAATTCCTACCACCTGAAAATATCTCCTAACTGTCCCGTAAGAGACATTTAACCTTTTCGCTATCGAGCCAACTGACATTCCTTTTATATTATACATTTCCTCTAGCTGTTGTTTAATATTACCCATATGATTAAATTCTTTAAATAGTAAGATTCTTTATAGACCAGTATAACAAACCCCGCTGACTTCGTCAAACCCACAGCTGTGGATAAATCAAAACACGAGGTTATTCCTCGTGTTTTGATTTATCTATCCATTACATCATTTGAAATAATCTCCAAACGTTCGTTCTTTAATCATATTGTTTTATTATATCAACATTTTCCATATTTCAGTCCTTTTCCACTATTTTTATCTCCTCCTGCGTGAGGCCATAGAGTTTATAAACTAATTGGTCAATTTGTTTTTCGTATTCGCGGACTTCTGCCTGCTTTGAGAAATTATCTAAATAATTGTCATCTTTAGTATTGGCGAGAATTTTATCAACCAATTCATCGAACAACTCTTTTTGTCCCTGTCGTATTTTCTTAAATGGTAATCTAAGAATATGGGGTGAGTTAATAGAGAAAAATTCTCCACCTATTTTTATTGATGGATTTTGAGCAGAAAAAATCCATTGATATAATTGCGAATTCAGAGAGGCCAACAGGTATTTATAAACATCGGCGATACCACCGTAAACCTTAATCCCATAAACTCCAATAAAAACAGATCCTTCTTGATCCAGAGCCGCGGTTATTCTAGTGTCGGTGCCGCGAATAAGAATTTTTGGTGTAAATGTAAAATCATCCCAGCGGGTTTTAGAAATTATCCTACTTGTATTACAGAAATATGGAGCAAAAACTGATAGGCCAACTGTTCTAACTTTCTTTTTGTGTCTGATCACATAAGGTTGGATATTAGAACAAACTAATACTCGTAAGCATCCACTTGATTTTTTTGAATCAGAGACATATTTGGCCCAAGAGTGATAATCTTTGGCTCTTGGTGTTCCACAGAATAATTGATCAGATTCTAAAATATCCGATAGTTTAGAACTTTGAGTAAATATTTTGGTTAGTAATTTATTCGCTTCGGGTTCTATAATTTCTATTCTATCGTTATCAATGCATCTCTGCTTCGGAATAGCTACTTTTTTATATTGGCTGCTTAGATTCTGAATAGTCCTTGCAATTTTAATTGTTACCACATCTGAATTACTATTTTTTTGAATAATGCTTATTAGAGGGTATGTAGCGGCATCAAAAATATCGGTAGCTCGAGATAAATCGAATAGCTCAACAATGGAGTATTGTAAGATTAACCCTCTAATCTTTGAACCATATTCTCTGACTAAATATTTATCTGGTGTAATAAAAGTTAGAATTCCATCTTTTCTCAAAATATTTAATCCTCTCTCAATAAAAAGAACATAGTAGTCAAAATCCTTATAAGCAGAAGTATATGTTCGTTTTATAAATTCTTTAATTATTTTACTCTGCTCCTGTTTGTGGATTCTAATATACGGCGGATTGGCTATCACTACATCAAAGCCTTTCTTTCCCACCTGCGCCGAGGCTTCGACGGGCAGGTCGTGGAAAATCTCTGAAAAATATATTTCAAAATCAAAATCTTTATGCCCGTTGGTTATTTGACTTATCAACTTATCAATTTGCTTTTTGTATTCCTGCTTCTTCGTTGGGTCGGTTTCATTAAAAAGAAGTGGTTTTAATCGTTCTAGTTCTATAAACTGCTTATTATTAAAAAGGTTCTTACTCACACTCAAAAGAGAATTGCCGCAAACGATTTTATAATCCAAATTCGGTAATGGCTTTATCTGCTTAATATCATCTTCATCCACCACTAAAGAAAGCCATAACCGAAGCTTGGCGATCTCCACTGCGCCGGGGTCAATATCAACGCCGTAAAGCGATTTTTCAATGCACTCACGCTTAAAGTTATATATGCTTCTGTTTTTATCTTTGATGTAAGCGGAAAGCACATTTCTGGCTTTTACTATCTCCGCCATCATTCCGACAGGGAAAGCTCCCGAGCCAATCGCAGGATCGCAAATTTTAATACTGGCAAGCTTATTATCAATGAGCTTGGCATTTTGGCGGATGCTTTCTTTGAGTTTATAGGAATAGCTTTTTGTCGTTCCAACTGTTGCCTCATTTTCTACCACGCTTTCGCCATGCTGAATAAGGATTTCTATATCTTCCTTCGGTATTTCTGGATTTGATCTATGTTCAACCGTTAAGTCTAACTGACCCTTCTTTGCTTTGTTGCCAAGCATATCAAACTGCTTTTCACCAAGCTTTTCGTAAATAATCGCTTCAGGGTTCAGTTCTGAATGTAGATAGTTAATCAAACTTTGTTGGCACATATAATGGACAATCTCTCGAGGAGTATAGTATGTGCCTTTGGATTTTCTATCTTTCACTTCAAGGAGATTTTCAAAAACTTTACCAAGCATTTCCGGGTCAACAGCTACTTCTTTTTCAAGCGGCTCGTCTTCTTTGACAGTGAAATTATAGCGGTCAAAAATGTCCAAAATGCCAGTTCCAGTATCGCCTTCTTTGGTTTTTTCGCTGTTGGAAAATAGCTCATTCGCCAGAAGGATGTCAGTATGCACCCAATCATAGTCGTTGATCGGGTCAAACAATCCGCCATTCAAGAAAGGAATTTTGCATTTCAGCTTGTCATAATAATCGTCATCATGCCTTCTGTCGTTCCTAAGCGCCTGATAGAAAAGCGGCTCCATAATGTCATTAAAAAAATTTATATATTTGCCGTGCTTTTCATTAAAAAGCTCTCGCAGAAAATTTTTGGGACCTGTTCCCCAATCTTCATCACGCTTTACGCCGAACCAACCTTTCTTTTGAAGAAAGTATAAAAATACAATTTGTCCTAAAAGTTTTTTGGCAAAGTCAACGGTATTGATATTCTTTGTCTTAAAATCCGCCTTAACTTTCTCATTTATTTTTATTACCTCGTCAAGAGATTTTTTGAGTTTTAAGAAAAGACCATGATACTTTTCAAAAAATTCTTTAGTAACTTTCTCTACGCTGAAAACATCCTCCAACTCTTTAAGTGTCGGATTAACTTCATCGTTTAGAAGAAGCGGCAGAAGACAACTTTGCGCTGTATGGCTGTTTTCGTGCTTGCCAACCAAAAATGAATAACGCCGAGCTGGCGTGAACTCTTCTTCAACTTTGCCCTTAGTGGAATCAATTTTGTAGTCCATCTTTACAAAAGAAAAACGCCAATCTTCGGTGTCTGGCGAGACGAATGCCACCAACCCGACATCTTTTTGATCTCTTTGCTTTAGGTAATCCGCAACAAAATTTCTCAAGGTAGTTCGGGCACGATCAAGCGAGTTATTTTTTTCAAGATATACAATCAGCACATCAACTTTTTTCCCTTCTGGATCGGTATATGTGCCAATTCTTTCATAAGTTTTCACTATGGGAGTGGTTTTCTTAAACTTTTTTTTTACATAACCTCGAGCATGAAAAATTTTTGATTCATCAATATGATTTAAAAGATTTTTTACAAAATAAATGAAACGATCCTTATCAAAATCGTTTTGCAAAGTGTTGCTAACTAATTCTTGAGCTTGTCGTTTATCCATACGAAATGCAATTATTTTAACGCGGCAGTTAAGCCGGTAATGGCGTAATGAAATTTATTCTGCACAATAGCAAAAAATTGCTTGGCGTAATCCAGTCCCGGGTTGTAATCCGCGCTGGTGGCAAAAACATCCCTGACCTTTTGATAAAAATTCTTTTCTGAAGTCCGAATTTTCCTAATCCGCTCTTCCAATTTTTCAAAATACCCTTTGGCTACTTTGCCTTCCGCTAATCGCTCATCATCCATAGTAAAGCCCTTTATAATATACTCTTTCAATTTCTGTGTTGCCCAAATACGAAATTGCGTGCCACGGATAGAACTTACACGATACCCAACGGAAATAATAACATCAAGGTTATAGTGATCAATATCTCTTTCAACCTCTCTGTTGCCTTCTTTTTGAACTATCCGGAATTTCCGAATAGTTGAATTTGCCGCCAACTCTCCATCGGAAAACATATTTTTAATGTGCTCATTGATTGTTCTTACATCCTTATCAAAAAGCTCCGCCATCTGCCTTTGCGAAAGCCAAACGGTCTCGTTTTCTAGTTTAACTTCAATTTTCGTTAGCCCATCTTCGGTGTTATAAATTATGATTTGATTATTTTTTTCTTTCATAAAATTTCTGTCTGTTAACTTGTTAAATACTCGGACAAAATAACCTCTCTTGGCCCGAAGGTATGCGCCGCGCTTTCGGCAATGTGGCTTTCTAAAAATTCAGCCGGAATGTTGTTCTGCAAAAGCCCGAGCACTTTGAGGGGGCTTGGCTGACCTTGTTTGAGCGCTTTTTGTAATTCCTTATGAACCGTCTTGGTGGTTTGTTTCGGTATTGCCCCTTCTTCAAGTTGTCTCATTACTTTTTTGTAGTAATCTATTTGATCTTCGGTAAGTTGGCGGGTATCTCTGAAAATTGCCTTGAGAATTTTCAGCGCTTGCATCGCGCTATCCCTTCCGCCTCGCCCAGCTTTCAGCTCCACATCTTCTTCCGTGGTAGCAAGGGCAAAGGCTTGTTTGTTTTTCTCAAGTTTGTTGTAAAAATCAGCGGCCAATTTTTCACGAACGACTTTTCGATCGGCTTCAAGTAATTTTGCCCCGCTGATAAAATCAACTTCTGCTGAATCTCCAATACCTGCAAGGAAGAATTTTTGGAGTTTGCCTTTCCTAAAGTAAGTCAAAAGTTGATTCTCCTTGCCGTCATGCTTTTTAGCCGTTCGCGCTTTCTTCGGCAATATCTTCACTTTTTCAAATAGATCCGGATCGTTATCGCGAATACCTCTGATAACTTGGAGATATTTCAATTCGCTTTCATCCCCCTCATCTTCACCGGTTATTGTTTTTTTGGACACAAGGCGATTAAATAATTCGTGAGATTCTATCGCCTCGCCTTCGGTAAGAAGTTGCGCATCCGCGCCCAAGAGTGTTATAAACGCCTGTATCTTCGCTTCTGCGGCTTCTTTGAGCTTTATCTGGTCGTTTGATTGTTCGGTTGGGAAAAAGTTGAAGGTGTAGATTTTATCAAACTTGGTATCAACGCGGTTGATGCGCCCAACACGCTGCATAAGTCGCGTTGGATTCCACGGAATATCGTAGTTGATAACCGTATTGGAACGGTGCAAATTCACGCCTTCAGCTAACACTTCGGTGGTAATAAGAATCCGGTAATCATCTTTGGGAAACCGCGCGCGGGCGTCAAAATTGTCAATAACTTTTTCTCTTATGATGGCGCTTGAACCGCCGGAAAACGCAAGGATTTCATTCGGAAACTTTTTCTCTAAATTTTTCGCAAGATAATTGACAGTTTCCTTTGATTCACTAAAAACAATAAGTTTGTTTTTCTTTAAGATGGAGTGAGTTGAAAGAATATCAACGAATGAAAGAAGTTTTGGGTCGCGCTTTATTCCGCCCCACAACTCCTGTATCTCTTTCAAAATTTGGAGGTCATTTTCCAAATCCTTCTTTAAATCATTTTTAAAATCTTTTATTGGATACTTTTTTGCTTTGTCGCTATCTATTAACTTTTGGATCGCCTCTTCTTCGTCATTTTCTAGAAGCTCAAAAATTTTGTTTGCATATTTTTTGCTTACATAAACATCGCCTTTTTCAAGTTGCTTTAAAAATAAAGCATAGTAAGAAACAAACCGATTTATAGAATTTCGGAAAGCATAAAAACTACTTTCCAGCCGCTTAATGAGTAGAATTTTCATAAATCTACCCATATTCTTTTGAGATTGTATCTCTAACTGATCTGGCTGCTCATCGCCTTTGTAATAGAGCATCGGCATATACCGCGCATACTTAAATTTTCGAGCGATAAGCTCAATGGTTTTGTTAAAAATTTCACTTTCGGCTTTATTTAATTGATAAAATACCGGCTCTGGATTTCCCACTTCTGGAAATTTGAATTTCTGATTTTTCAAGTCATCAGAAAAATACTCGGTGATCTCAAAACGGGTTCGGCGAACCATCAGATATTTCAAAATTTGTTCCCGAATCTCTTTCGCGTTTTCCTTGGTAATTTGTATATACTTTTCGCGGTCGTTCTGTCTGTCTAATTTTTTTATTCTCTGCTCAAGACGGCCAAAAAACGCTTCAAGATTTTGCACATTGGGAATCGTGCTTTTTTTAGCTTTCTGAAAAAGTTTAATCTGGCTCAAAATATCTTTTGGAGTATTGTTAAGCGGCGTTGCGGTAACAAGAATAACTCTTTTGCCACGGCAGATTTTAGCGAGTTTTTCGTAAGTTACATTTGATTCTGTTCTAAAGCGATGGGATTCATCTATAAATACATTTTTGTATTTTTCAATTCCTCGGCGAATGATATGATCCAGCTTGCCGCGCGATTCAAAATCGGCATGCACTCGGAAATCAGAAAAAACATTACGCCAAGAGCCGGGGTTTGCTTCCTCTAGAAGAACCGGCGACGCGATAACGAGCGTGCGCCCGTCAAGTTGGCCTGCGAGCATTGCTGAAACATAGGTTTTTCCAAGACCTACCACATCAGAAAGAAAACACCCTCCATATTCATCAAGAATCTTTTTCGCGTTTAAGACCGCCTGCTCTTGGTATTCCAAACGCATAAATTCCTGCGGAACATATTTAAAGGTTACTTCGTCTGTCTGCCTCAATTCGTCTTTAAAATACTCATAAAGGAATTTGAGATACAATTGATGGGGCGTGATTGTATTGTTGAGCCAGGTCTTTTCTTGAATCGTTTGTATATACCTGTCTTTTACATCAACGGCGTCTTTCCAAAGCTCTTCAAATTTCGCTTTGGCAAATTCATAATCACCACGGTTTTTTAATTCAATGTTAAATTCTAAATTATCCACCAGTCCTGCTTGTGTGAAATTACTTGAGCCGGTGATAACACGACCAACATCTTTGTCGCTCTCAACAAAGGACATAATATAAAGCTTGGCATGGATGTTTTCCGTGGGGTAAGCTTTAATTTCTAACTTTCCACTCTGCAACCATTCCAAAAATTTCATCACTCCTTCTTCAACCGACTCGCTCTCTTGGGCATCAGCCATCTCATTTGTGAGCAAATTCGAAAAATGCTCTTTCGTTTCCGCGTGAGAAAATTGTAATTCTGATTGTTGGGCTTGATTTATCAATTCAACTGTTCTTTTATTGGTGCTAATGCCAATCAAAATTCGTATTTTTTTTGTTTTCTCCAAGGATTTATAGAGCGCGTAAAAACCGCTTGTGTAAAAATAACCAACCAAAACATCAAAAAATTCGGTATCTTTAATCAATACCCTAAATCTTTTAAGGAGATTTTGGTCATTCTCGTTTGTTATAAAAGTTAAATCTGTATTCATATCTTTATTTCATTAAATCCTCTCTTAAGCCCTGTAGTGAGACTTCAGTCCCGAGGGATTCTCTACTACGGGGCAAGAGTCCTCCTGCGTCCTTTGGGCTATGGACGGGCTTTGCTCCCTCTCCCTCCCCGCCCGCCTCGCCCGACAGCGCAAGACGCAGTCGTTGCGGGCGGGCGAAGCTTGTGAGCGGGCAGGCATCTCCCCCTTCCTCCTTCGTTTCACTTCGGCGGACAGGGATAGTGTTTGGCGAGCTAAGAATTTTTATCACATTAAAAAATAATAATCCAACGGCACGGATATGGTTTTTAGTTCCTGGTCGATTTTTAATTCCAAATTAGAAAAAATTAGATTATAGTTAGAATTAATTTTTTTCATACTACTTACAATTTGTTTCTTGTCCTTGCTTCCCATTCCAACCTCAATGATAATCTGTTTATTATTTAATATCTGCAAAATAAAATCTGCTCCGCCTTGCGCGCTATCATAACGTATTGCGCCCTGTCCCTTCAAGATAAATTCTCGATATAAATGCGAACCCACTGAATCCTCTAACAACTTTCCTTGCCTGGTTAAGTATGTGCTTTCTTGCCCCGTTAAATAAAAAAATGACATCCTGATTGCTGGCGTCATAAAAAGATATTTATTCGCCTTTTTTGCAATAGTCATATTTGATCCATATGCTGAAATTTTAATAAGCAACTCCGTCTTTTCTAAAGCGTCAAAAATATTTGCTATTGTCAAACGATTAATTTTGAATCTTTTCTCCAACACATTAAGACTAGTAACATCATTTTCGGCAATGGCAAAAAGAATTCTTTTCACAACACCCAATGTATCAGTATCAAAATTTCCCAATGTCGGCAAATCCAATTTTATAATTTTATCAAGAAGCAATAAAATTGAATCATACACTGCAGTTTCATTCGGCATCACAAAAGAAAATGGCAATGTCCCATACGATAAATATTCCCTAATATCAACCCTGTTTACTTTTGACCAATATTGATTTACTTCTGGTTGTAACTTTAATAAATTGTCATAAACCTCATTGACGTCTTTCGAAAAATACACCGCTTGCCTAATTTTTTCTTTTAGCCTAGGCGGGTATATATTATTTTTTATCATTTCATATTCCGTAAAACACATTGGCGGCAATTTTTCAAAAATCGCTCGGCGAGCCAAATTTGTAGTTGTTTGTAAAATTAAAGCCGATGAACCAGTGCAACAAAAAAATACATTTGATGTTTTTTCAAAAAATGATTTTAAAGTAATCGCCCACTTTGGATCGCTCTGAATTTCATCTAAAAAAATTAAAACGGGTTTTTTGATACTTTCTAAATCATCGCCCAGAATATTCTCGTACGCAGACATCAACGCCGAAATGCCCACACCAAATAAATTTTTAGCATCCTCAATAGACAAAAATAAAACATTGTCAACTTTTCTTTTATACTCTGCGCAAGCTTGAGCCATTAATGTTGTTTTACCCACACCTCTAAATCCTGGAATAATTACCAATTTGTTGCCAGATTTTTTATTCAAAAAATCGTTTATGTATTGTCGTAACTTTACAAACATAAAACGATTAGGATGTTTTTTCCCTTCTGTGCTATGCGTAAAACGCTTCAATCGCTCATCAGTTGTTCTGATTTGTTGTTGTAAATATTGAATTAGCTCTTGATTCATATATATTACTTTATATTACAAACATATATTTGTAGTATATTATATTATACTAGAGATGTCAAATACCTGTTTTTGGGCTGCTATATGGCACTTTTTACCCACTTTTCTTGTTCGAAAATTCTGATGAAAGAAGAAATAGATAACGTCTATAGCGGGCTCACTCCCACCCCCTCTTTTCTCCCCCTTCCTCCTTCGTTTCACTTCGGCGGACAGGCGGGTCCGCTACGCCGAAGCGTTAGCGAGGCGAGCAGGGGGAGTGTAATAAGTGCTTATGTACTTTATAATTTCGGCACTTCGTCCTCATTCGTCGCTCCGCTTCTTAAGAGTTCCTCAGTGTCTCGCTTTGCTCGAGCTGCCGGGGATGGATTCGAACCATCACAACAGGCTTCAGAGGCCTGCGTCCTACCATTAGACGACCCGGCAAGGTTTAGAGATTAGAGCTTAAATCTGACTTTACTATACCAATTTTTGACCTTAAAGTAAAGATCTTTCAAGCTATTTTAGGGAATAAAATAGCCCTCTGGCAATTAAGAGGGCTTCACCTACATATTACATTCTCTTAGAAAAGACCCCTTCCATCTCCCCCTTGGTAAGGGGGAGTGTGCATCACCCTCCCCTTGGTAAGGGGAGGAACATTTTATGATTTATCTTTTCAAATATTTGCTTACGGCGATGGCGCTGGAGAGGACGCCTAATAAAACCCCCACCAGAATTTGCAAGGCGACAATCTGTAAAAGGTGGCTCGTGAAATATTGGGCTAAATTGATACCGTACCCTTGGAAATAGGTTTCAATTTTAGGAGAAGTCATTCGCGTTACGGGATAGAGAATCACGAGAGAAATAAAGGCGGCAATCAATCCATACAAAATCCCTTCAACAATCATCGGCCAGCGCACATACCAATTGGTAGCGCCGACGATTTTCATAATTTCAATCTCTTGACTGCGCGAGTAAATAGACAGACGAATCGTGTTAAACATAACCAGAATGGCAATCCCCGCGAAAACGCCGCTGATGATAATTCCTATTTTCGCTAACGAACCGGCAGTCGCCGTGAGGCGATTAATCATTGTTTGGTTGTCTTTGTAGTTAACTTTGCGGATAAATTCTTGATAGCGCTCTTGTTCCAGCCTTTTGGCAATCTCCGGGTAGTCTTGAGGATCGTTAGCCTTGATGATAAAAACAGCTTCCATGGGATTGTCTTTAAAATCTTTGAGAATTTCAGCGATCACGCGGTCATTTTGGTGTTTCTGGCGAAAATTTTCCAAGGCTTGCTCCGAAGAAATGTATTCCACGCTTTTTACGCCGTCAATCTCCGCGATGCTTTGTTTGAGAAGATCTATTTTTTCCGCGTCGGGATTATTCTTTAAATAGATGGTAACGTCAATTTTTTCTTTGATATTTTGAATCGCCACATTGCCCATCAAATTTAAAATAAAAAGGATGCTAAAAGAGAGCAGGGTCAGGACCATTACTAAAGTGGTGGCGACGGACAGCCAAATATTTCGCCAGAAATTCAAGACACCCATCTTAAAAATGCGAGATAAAGAATAGAGAGGCACAGTAGTAAAATCAAATAAAATGTTAAATTACTTGGGGAATTCGGGGTACGGTTCGGAAAATTATTCTAATTAACCTAATTGTTCTAATTATTCTAAATAAATCCCAATACCCAATGACCAATGCCTAAAATTAATTTTGGTCATTTATGATTTGGTTATTAATCATTTTTTAGGTTAATTAGGTCAATTAGAATAATTAGAATAATTCTCAATAAAATTTTGCCGCGCCCGCTCACGAGCTATGCTTGATGTTGCGGGCGGGCACTTTGAATTTTAAACTATATCATGTACTGTCCGTGCTCTTGATCGCGGATTACCGCTCCTTTTTCCAGAGTAATCACTCTTTTATTTAAGGCATTGACCACTTCTTTGTCATGGCTCGCGAGAACGACAGTTGTTCCCAATTCGTTGATTTTTAAGAGTAATCTAATGATATCCCAAGTCGCGAAGGTGTCCAAGTTGCCTGTCGGCTCGTCGGCAATCAAAAGCTCCGGCTCGTGAATCAGGGCGCGGGCAATCGCAATCCTTTGTTGTTCGCCGCCGGAAAGCTGGACTGGAAAACGGTCGGTTTTATCTTTTAAGCCCACAATGTCCAACATTTGCGGCACGCATTCCTTAATCTCTTCTCTGGGGGTGCCTGAAACCTCCATCGCGAAAGCAAGATTCTCCGCGGCGGTTTTTTTGGGGAGGAGGCGGTAATTTTGAAAAACCACGCCGACATTACGGCGAAAGCGCGGCAGTTCGCGATTCTTTAATTCGTTGACGCGCCACTCACCAACGATAATGCTACCCTCACTTGGTTTTTCTTCTCCAATCATGAGTTTAATTAGAGTGGACTTGCCGGCGCCCGAAGCGCCAACCACGGAAACGAACTCCCCTTTTTTGATAAAAAGATTAACATGGTCCAAAGCCACGGTATCATGGTTATAGATTTTGGTGACTTCTTTGAAATTAATCATAGTTTGGAAGCAGTAATTATGAATTAGGAATTATGAATAAAGAATGATAATAGTTACAAATTTATCAAATCTAATCTTCATAATTCATTATTCCCTATTCCTAATTCACGATTCGGCTCTTCAGCGCCATTTGGATAAAATTATCAATTTCACCATCCAAAACTTTGTCGGTATTTTTTACTTCATATTTGGTGCGGTGATCTTTAACCATTTTATAGGGATGGAGCACGTAGGAACGGATTTGGTTGCCCCAAGCGGCAGAAATATGTTCGCCGCGCGCTTCCAAAGTTTCTTTGTCCTTTTGTTCACCGTAAAGTTTTTCTAACTTTCCTCTTAAAATTTTTAGCGCCGTCTCTTTGTTTTGCAGCTGCGAACGTTCGTTTTGGCACTGCACCACCAAACCAGTAGGCAGATGTTTAATTCTTATCGCGGAGCTCGTTTTATTAACCGATTGACCGCCGGCGCCGGCGGAACGAAAGGTTTCTGTTTTTAATTCTTCGTCCTGAATTTTAACATCCTGGGGTGATATTTCGGGCAAAACTTCAACCAAAGCAAAGGAAGTGTGGCGCGCTTTATCCGCGTCAAAAGGAGAAAGCCGCACTAAACGGTGGACACCGGCTTCGTTTTTCAAATAACCATAAGCGTAGTGCCCCATTGCTTCCAGGGTGACGCTCTTAATCCCCGCTTCGCCTCCTTCGGATTTATCCAAAATTTTGGCTCGCCAGCCTTTCCTTTCAGAGTAGCGCAAATACATCCTTAAGAGCATTTCCGCCCAGTCCTGCGCGTCCACGCCGCCCGCTCCCGCGTAAATAGACAAAATCGCGTTGCCAGCGTCGTATTTGCCAGCCAAAAGAGTTTTGAGTTTCAGAGCGTCTAAATGTTTATTGCATTTCTTATACTTTTGCGCGAATTCTGTTTCGAGTTCTTTGTCATCTTCTTCCGCCAAGAGTTCGGCTAAAGTCTCTAATTTTCCCAAATCTTTTCTAATTTCTTCCCATTCTTTGAATTTTTCTTTTTGTTGTGTCAGTTTCAGAATTGTCCTTTGCGCCTTTTCTTTATTTTGCCAGAAGCTAGATGCGGTGACTTCTTTTTCTAATTTTTTGATTTTTTTCTCTAGCTTCTGTATTTCAAAGCCGGTCCGCTATCTCGCGGCTTTTATTTTCTAAAATGGCTATTTTCTCATTGCGCGTTTCATTCATAACACAGATATTATAACATAATTTTTTGCCCGCGCGCCAGCCCTTCACCTTTCATAAAGGTGAAGGGCCAGCCCCTTACATTTAAAAAAAGTCTGGATAATATTTTAGGACTTTCGCGTTTGGTAATAATTAAATCAAATATGCTTATTGTCATTCCCGTGAAAACGGGAATCCAGGATTAGTGCTATCAATCTGGATCCCCGATCAGGTCGGGGATGACATCAAACACGAAAGTCCTAATTTTATAACCCAGACCTACCTATTAAAAAGGTGCTCTTTAAAAATTATTTTTGCGCAAGCGGAAATAGGTTAATTTTACTCCTTCGCTCACAATGAAATAACCTATCACTAAAATACTGATGATCAATAGATGAGAAGCGCGAAGAGGTGAAAACTGGAAAAATTTTTGCCCAAGTTGACTCAATGGAAGCGCGAATGTGAAGAAGACGGCTAAAATGGCTAGAATCACTAAAAAAACACTAGGCTTTCGGGCTTTCAGAAAAAACTTGTGGCTTATAATGGAGAAGATGAGCACAATTTCCGCCAGCACACTTTCCATAAACCAGAGGGTTTGAATGACGCCGGGACTATTATGGTAAAAAATGGCTAAAAAGATTACATCAAAGGCCGTGGCTACGGCGCCCAGAAGAGCTACTAATAGAAACATCTTGGTAAATTGATACTTTTTCGGTCTTTTTAATTCGGCAAAGTCAACTCTGTCGGTAATTAGAGAAATTAAATAAAAATCGGGCAGGAGATTGGCAAGTAGAATCTGCGCGGGGAGCATAGGTAAAAATGGCAAAAATAAAGAGATCAAGGCGATGGAATAGAAATTGCCAAAATTGCTGGCTCAAGCCATTTTGAGAAGCATCCAACTCCTTAAAGACCTCGCTAATTTTTTTATTTGTATATTGAGAGAATTGCATTAACTAAAGACAGAAATATCTACATATCTAAATATTTGTTTATAAATTTGTTAATGTCATCCCGCACGCGGGTAATTATTTCTTCACCGTTAATAATATACAAATTTTTTTCTTTTTGCGCGGCATCAAGATAATTTTTTCTTACCTTTTCCAGTATCGCTTTGCGTTCAAATAGTTCAACATTGTAGCGGATTTTTTTCATTCGTTCCATGGCTGTCTCCGCGGTCACGTCAATGAAGAAGGTCAGATCTGGTCTTCTGAATTTTTTATTAATTTTGTAAATCCATTCTTGGTCGCAATCAATAGAGCCATACGCGATAGAAGACAGATAGTAACGATCGCAAATTACAATGTAGTGGTCGCGAAGCGCCGGCTCTATTGCTTGGCTTAAATGATGGGCGCGGTCGGCGGCGAATAATAGCTGCAAACCGTCCGGCGTTGTTTTCCAATCGCCGGTTAAGCAGCCGCGGATGAGCCCTCCGATAATATTATTAGTCGGCTCTTTGGTAATTAAAATTTTTTGCTCTGGCTTTTCGTTGCGCAGATAACCCGCCAATAAATCTACCTGCGTGGTGGTGCCCGCTCCGTCTAGACCTTCAAAGACGATAAAAAGAGATTTGTTTTTTTGAAGCATATTATTTTTGTAATTATAATAATTTATTTTTAATACCGAACCTTTCAAAAACTGAATCAATTTTTCGCTCAGTCATTTTTTGGCTGGCGGGACGGAATTCAATACAGTGCAAAAAAATAGTATAAAATACTACCAAGAACTACAAGCAGGCTCCCCATTACACAACATCCATGCCCAAGTAGGGCGTACGGGATCGTAAAATGGCTGGCCTACGCTTGGGAAACTTTCTGGTCCATTTGCGTGAGAAAGTAGTTTGTAATTTGTTCCATTCGAGGCATAGAGATATCCAGACCAACCACTAATATCTCCCCGCGGATCAATAGGCAAAACAGAAATGTAGGTAGGAGTTAATCCTGGTATATATGCGTTCGCGCCGCTTGTAGCTCGGCTTCCGCCATTCGCACTTACGCCCCACCAGTTACCGCCAGTCGATGGATACGCATTATTGCTATCAAAATATAATTCTAAAGCAGTTTGCAGTTGTTTCAGATCAGCTTTGCGTCTGGTATCTCTTGCTTTTGCCCTAGCGCTGTTTACTGAAACCGCGACAATGGTTGCCAAGAGTCCGATTATGGCAATAACAACTAAAAGTTCAATTAGGGTGAACCCCCTCAAAGAACATTTGACATTTGACTTCTGACATTTGATAGTAAAAAGAGATTTTATTAGTTTATTCATAAATTGATTTTTTTATATTTTTTATTTTGAAAAAACAGAATAAGAATTAAAAAATAAAAAAAAATTACTTAGAGTAGGCCTTCATAAGCCGAGGAAAAACTTTTTAACATAAAAGGAATCGCGATCAAAAGACCAATCAGCGGTAGAACAACCATCCCCACCTGAATAATTGTGTTCCAAAGGATGTATTTGCGGGTTTTTTCCGCGGCTTCCGCTGCCCTCTTACTATATGTTAGGATTTGATCTATCTTATCTTGTGGGCTTTGCGGAGGCCTGTTTTCTGTTTCTTCTTTTATTTCTGAACCTAAGATTGTAGGCATAATATTTCATTGTTCCATTGTTCAATTGTTTCATTGTTAATATAGATCAGTAAAATACTGAAGCAATAAAACAATGAAGCGATGGCGAAACCCGAGTGAAAATAATAGAACAATATTAAAAAAGTTTTTCTTGAATTTTCTTTTTTATTTTAGGGCTTTGGACTTTAATCTTGCCATATACGCCGTCATAACCGGGAATAACTTCCACCTTTCCCAGCCGGGCGTTGATAATCGCTTGGGCAATTAGAGGAGTGGTGGCGCGGAGCAGGTCTTCCGCATCTACATTAAGTAAAATCGCAAATTCATTGCGATATTCGCGGATTAACGCGAAATATTTTTCACTTACCCCTCGCGTGCCCACTCCTATTCCTATCGCATCCGCAATGATTTCCTCCAAAGGAATAAGATTTTTGAAAGGAATGCTGTTTTCGGGTATAAAACCTTGGGGGCGATCCGCTAAATCGTCCACGCGATGCAGAACGCCAATCGTGAGCGGTCGATGGCAAACCGGACAGATATTGTTT
>Ga0265296_1000819_pt1 | contig 41256 bp, 37 predicted proteins | sample MunlanPumphouse1_FD_189073 | JGI IMG/M metagenome (GOLD analysis project Ga0265296, IMG submission 189073) | Groundwater microbial communities from a municipal landfill in Southern Ontario, Canada - Pumphouse #1 | ecosystem: Environmental > Aquatic > Deep subsurface > Groundwater | place... | reverse complement strand
GACCTGCACGATGACCTAATTTCCAGCCTTGAGGTTATAAATGAAGAATATATAAAATACAACAAAGTAATTCAAAATTCAAAATTCAAAATTCAAAATTCGACTAACAATGGTCTAGTCGAATACTACGGCCCGAAAAATCCAAAAATAATTTTAGTGGCCATGGGTTCGGTTGTCGGCACTATTAAGGAAGCGACTGACGAGCATAATTCTTCTTTCCTGAATAGCAAAGTCGGCATCTTAAAAATAAAAACTTTCCGCCCTTTCCCGGCTGAAGAGATTATAAAAACCATAAAGCCGGCTAAATATATCGCTGTTATTGATAAATCCATTTCTTTGGGCTACATCGGCCCATTGGCGGCTGACCTAAAAGCGGCGGCACAAGGAAAAGTTAAAAGCAAAATCCAAAGTTTTATCGTTGGTTTAGGCGGGCGGGACATTACTAAGGAGATAATTAAAAAAATAATCAGTGAAGTTAAAAAGAATGGTGATGGAGTAAAATTCGTCGGTAAATAACTGAGATTCTTAAGATTCTTGAGATATTTAGGATTATTAGGAATTTATTAATGCAATATCAAAAATCTTTTAGACAATTAGTTGTTTGGCAGAAAGGCAAAGAATTAACCTTGTTTGTTTATAACCTTACAAAAGACTTCCCGCCAGAGGAAAGATTTGCCATGGTTTCACAGATGAGAAGGTCAGCTTATTCTCTTTTGGCAAATATTGCCGAAGGTAATGCTAAAAAATTTTATAGAGACAGGTGTAATTTTTTTAATATCGCCCAGGGATCATTAGTTGAGTTAGATTGTTTTGCCGAGATTGCTCTTGAGCTTAATTATATAAATAGCCAAGACTATTTAAGATTATTGGAGTTAATTAATAAGTGCGGATATTTATTAAAACATTTTATTGATTCCCAATCCCAAGAATCCTAAGAATCATAAATATCCCAAGAATCTCATTTATGAAGAAACTTCCTAAAATATTTCTAATATTTTTCTTCTCCATTTTTATCCTGCAAATGGCCTGCTTTGTATTTTTGCTTACTATCCCCCAAGAAACCAAGGCGGCTGGCGTTTCCGGATCTTTCGATAACCCATCTGATAGTTCAAAAAATTTTACGCCCCAAGTAACTATCCCCAGCGCTGATCCTGATCTCCAATTTCAAAAAGGAATACCAACTGCTCCCTCAATCGCTAAATATATTAAAGCCATCTATAATTACGCCATCGGCATTGTCGGGATTCTGGCGGCCATAGTTTTAATGTTCGGCGGGGTAATTTGGCTAACGGCCGGCGGCAGCTCGGAAAAGGTTACAGAGGCCAAGGCCTGGATCGGCGCGTCTTTAACCGGCCTAGTTTTAGCTTTATGCTCTTACATGATTCTGAATACTATAAACCCCAATTTGGTTAGTTTTAAGGATATAGCCGTAACCCCCATCTCCGAAATGGGATGCTGCGAAAAAACGAAAAGCGAAAAAGTTTGCAACGCCTTAACAACTGAAGATAAATGCGAAAGCGGCTGGAATAAAGGAAGTTATACATGCGCAAACAGCAAATGCGTATCTGTTATTAAACAAAAATGCGCTGATAAAGGCGGATTAATTCTTCCGGAAAATGAAAGCAGAGATTGCATGGATAAATGCAAACCAAAAGGTTATTTATTTTCTTCTTTTTCCTATGCACTTAACAAGAATTACTATTTTTGCTGTATTTGTAACCCCTGCGGAGGAATGGCGGATGGCGCTACTTGCGGCGTGGGCCAATCTAACGGCGGAAGAAATGCTGTTTGTATAAAAGGAGAATGCGGGACTTGCGCCAACGAAGGACAAGTCTGCACCTTTAATTGGTGTTGTAATGGCACATGCTGCGATGAAAGCGCCACGCCAGATAGCTGTATAGCCGGGACTCCGATCAATGGAAAATATTGCACATTCTAATGAAGTTTATTTAATAAAATAAATGTCCAAAAAATTCTCAAAAATTTCTACTATTATTTTCCTGCTTTTAATTGTTTTGCAAACAGGCGCTTTTGTTTTTTTTATTTTGTTCTATGCCCCAGCCAAAGCCCAGGCAATATGGACAAACCCGACTGATAGTTTTCAAGTAAAAATACCCGGAATGGACAGGCTTTCCGAACCAAAAGCCTGCCCGGGCGAGGAGACAAAAACTTGCGTTCCCTGGATAGGAGAATATATTGCCGGAATTTACAATTACGCCATCGGCATTGTCGGGATTCTGGCGGCCATGGTTTTAATGTTCGGCGGGGTAATTTGGCTCACGGCCGGCGGCAGCTCGGAAAAGGTTAAAGAGGCCAAGGCCTGGATCGGCGCGTCTTTGACCGGTTTAATTTTAGCTTTAACTTCCTATATGATTTTATACCAGATAAACCCTGATTTGGTTAAATTTAATCCTTTACAAGTAAACGTCATTACCGAAATGAAAAAGGGAATCGGTTGTGAGTGGAAGTTAGTGAGCTCAGTTGATAAGCCAACTTGTGATGCGGGATACATAAAAGCGGCGGACAGCGCCTGCAGTTCATCAGGCGAAAAACCCCAAGTCTCTGCTACTGGAGCAATGGGAGTTTCAGTATCAACCTACCCTATTTGTTGTTGCGCTACTGCGGGCGGAATTGGCATGTGCAAACCCACTGCCCCATATCCAGACTATTGTATTGAATGCAGGGATTGTGAAAACGCAACCATACAATGCAAAGAAACGCCTTGTATGGTTAATAAAAGTTTAAATGCAAAATTAAATACCCTGTACGGTAAGCTGGCTTCCAGTGGAAATATGCAAATTAACGAACCGTGGCCCTCAACCGTTAAACATAGCAGCAGCTGCCATAAAGACGGCACTTGTGTTGATGTTGCTTTAAAATTTACAGGCACCCCAGAGGAAACATGCAAACATGTAGATGATATTGTTAATATTGCTAAAGGTCTTGGTCTTAAAGTTCTTAATGAATACACTGCTTGCGAAGGAAAAACATACGAACACACGACAGGAAATAATATTCACATCGGTCTTTAATCCTATGCTCTACTTCACAAAATACGCGGAAAAAAAATTTGATATCCTGAATAAGCATAAAGTTTATTTTACCAAAGAACAAGTAGAAGAAACCCTAAAACTTCCCGACAAAATCGGCAAGAGAGGAAAATATTTAACGGCTTCCAAGGACGGAATTAAGGTGATTTATAAAAAAGAGGGTGAATTGATAAAAATTATAACATTCTACCCCGTGAAATAGTGAGATTCTTAGGATCTTTAGGATTCTTGGGACTTTTGGGAACCAATTATATAAACCAATCCTAAGAATCCTAAGAATCCTAAGAATCGCAAAAATCCTATGCAATACGATAACGAAGCCAATTTAATAAGCTGGGAAATAACGGGAGGTAAAATCGACCACGCCCGGGAATTCGGCAATTTTATAATTCATTTCTCTTCGGCGGGCAAACCGATTTTGGTGGAAATTTTAGACGCTTCTAAATTTGTCGGACAGCTTGATAAGATAAAAGTTGGGGATTTAAAGAATATCGAGAAAACAGTTCCGACAAGTTAGGGTATGAGATTCTTGGGATCCTTAGTCCCGAGGACTCGGGATTAGGATTATTAGGAATAAATAATAAAATTCATCCCAAGAATCGTAAAAATCACAAATATTAAACCTTACATTATGGTTAACAAAACAATTGCAAAACCGAAAAGTAAAATGTTGCTATCGCCAGGCCATCGGGCTTGCGCCGGCTGCGGGCAGATGATTGCGGCCCGAACCGTAGCTGAAAGCTTAGGACCTGACGTTATTATCGCCAACGCGACCGGCTGCCTTGAAGTTACGACCACACCTTACCCGGAAAGCGCCTGGGGCATGCCCTGGATTCATTCCCTTTTTGAAAACGCCCCGGCCGTTGCTTCCGGAATTCTGGCCGCCTTAAAGCAAAAAGGCGACACAAAAACCAAGGTAGTCGCTCAAGCCGGCGACGGCGGCACTTTTGATATTGGCATCGGCTTAATTTCCGGCATGTGGGAAAGGGGCGAAAATATTTTATATGTCTGCTATGACACCGAAGCTTATTCCAATACCGGCATCCAGGCTTCGGGCGCGACTCCCTGGGCGGCGAGCACCACGACCACTCCGGCCGGGACGGGACCGACGATTGACGCGATTGGCTCGCACCAAAGGAAAAAAGATATGATTGCCATTGCTTTGGCGCACGGTTTAAAATATGTGGCCCAATCCACTTCCGGATTTACCGAAGATATTACCCGCAAAATAAAAAAAGCCCTGACTATCGAAGGCCCAAGCTATATCCAGATTTTAACCCCCTGCGTCCCGGGTTGGAATATTGACCCCAGCCAAACCATAAAAATGGGAAAACTGGCGGCTCAAACCGGGCTTTATCCCCTTTTAGAATATGAAAACGGCCAGCTTACAAACGTTTCCAAAATCATAGAGCCACAACCAAAAGTAGAAGAATATTTAAAGCTCCAGGGCAGATTCAAACATTTATTCAGAGATGAAAAAGGCAAAGAGCAAATTGAATATATTCAAAAACTAGCTGACCAAAATATTACTAAATACGGATTAAAATAAAGATAGAATATACCTGCCTCTTCGGCAGGCAAGAAATAAAAAACACGCTTGTCATCAGGCGTGTTTTTTTGTGGGTATATCTAAAATAAAATTTCTACTCTTTAAAAACTAAACTTCGTTTCTGGAGGAAAAAATTATAGAGTTCTATCTCTTTTTCTCTACTTCTCGGGGGTTTTTCCATGATAAAAACTCTCCGGCCCTTTTCTCAACTTTATCCCATATTCCGCCAACCATTTTATTTCCTTCCCTCCCTTCAGCAAAATTTTTTATTTTTTGGTGCAAACGAGAATTAAGAGTCCGTGGAAAATCTCCGCCATTTGGATAATTCTGCAATTCATTTATCCTATTCTGCGTATCCCATGAATCCAGCATCACCGCCTCATATCGCTCAGCTATTCCGTCCACTTCCCGGCTCTCTTGCTCGTCTTGTTGTTTAAATAACTTAAGTTTCTGCTTCTCTGAATAATATTTATTAAAAAGTCCCTCATGCGAAAAAATTAAATCAATGGCGGATTTTTCCTTGCCCTGAAACAAGCCGAGTTTCTTTCTGGCGCTGGCGAGCCCCCTATATAACTCCTCCGGCGTCGGGCTGCCTTCCAAAATTTCATCCAGTACATCACCAAATTGAGATTTATTGCCCAGCTTGGCTTTAGCCTCTTTCACAACACCTTTGACTTTCTCCCAGGCGCCGGAAACTGCCTGCTCCTGAAGTTTAAGCACCCCCGCTGATATATCTTTTCGATGGGCCAAATTTTTTATTTCTTCGGCCAAAGCGTCTATTTGCGGATTAAGTTCCCCCAATTTTTGCTCAGTTAAGTTTTTAACGGTTCTCTCAACATCTTCTCTCCCCGCGGCATCCTGCAATTTTTCTAAAATTTCCGGCTTGCTGGAAATCTCATCAAACCTCTTTTTAATTTCTGTCCGCTGATTTTCCAGTTTTAACACAAGCGCTTGCAAATCCTTAAGTTTTTCTGCGTCAGCTTCGTCAAGCAACCCAGAATCCTGGATTGAAATAAAATATTCCAACGTTTCTTGCGCTGTTTTAAGAAGTCCCTCATTGCTTTCTGCTTCCGCAATCAACGATTCCCGCTCAGAAACCTTCTCTTTAATATTCTTTTCCTTTAAAAGCCTGGCAGCCTCTACTTTCGCTTCTAGCTCTTTCATGTCTCTCTTTAGGTCAGCCGCGCTCGGTTGCTCTATTTGTCCAGCCGATTTTCCCGATTCATTGGTTATGGCTCCGCCGGGTACAATTTTTTCCCCTCCTCCTGGTTTTTGTTCTTTTCCTGCCATATTTTTAAAATAAATTAATAAGTCTTTATATTTTAATCCTATCACCCTTTTAACCGAAAAACAAGGAAAAATAAGCTTAATATTTTATGTGGACTTAAGGGGGCTCAAAACTCCTCGGTGCCATCCTCGGCGCCGAAACAAGGGAACGGGGATGACCTCCGCACAAAGCTTCGCTTCTGCGGGGCAAGCCTTACGGATGTGTGGACGGCACAGGACTCGAACCTGTGACCTCCGCGATGTGAACGCGGCGCTCTAACCAACTGAGCTAGCCGTCCAAACCATATTTGCAGACGCATAATTATTCGTCTCTACCTCCTGACTTTGTTAAAACCTTCAAAATGGATATCTTCATCGTTAAATACTGCAACCACTTTATATTTACCTTTTGTCCAGATTTCATTGTTATCAACAAAATGCGTAGCTTCTAAAATTATGATACTGGCTTTCGGCCGGGATAATTTTTCATTGCCCTTAGTCTCAATTAAAGGAATTTCTCCGGATAACCAATAATTCCTCTGCTCTTTTTTAAGAAAAGGATAAACCTTCCCGGCTTCTAAATTTTCCGGAACACATTCTTCCGCTTTTCTATTTCCATTTTTAAATTCTGAAATATTTCGTAATGCGAGATCTGGATTAAATTCTACTTTAATACCCATACGTTTAAAAGATTAATAAATTTTTTCACTCCTTACTGTTGGCATATATTTTGGCATAAGATTCTTGGGAACTTTAGGATTCTTAGGAATTTTTTTAAAAATTAACCCTAAAAATCTCAATCCCGAGCCCTCGGGATAAGCATCCCAAGAATCTCATCCCTACTTTCCCCGGTCCATGGCCTTATTCGCTAAAGCGTCCGCTTCTTCATTCCTTTCCCGCGGGATATGATGAAAACTTATTTTCTTAAACCCAATTTCCAAATTATAAATCTGCAAAAATAAAGGCGCTAAATCCCCGTTTTTTACTTTATACTCTCTTTTTAATTGTTTAACTACCAACTCGCTATCCAAATAAAATTCCAGCTCCTCTCCCCCTAATTCTTTGGCTTTTTTCATGGCCGCAATCACGGCTTTATATTCGGCTTGGTTATTGGTGGAGTGGCCGATATGCTCGGAAATCTCCGCTATTTTTTTTCTATTCTCGTCATAAATAACCGCGCCAATCCCGCCCGGTCCAGGATTTCCGCGCGCCCCGCCGTCAGTGTAGATTATTAGCTTCTCCATAAAGTAAGATTCTTGGGATATTTACGATTCTTAGGATTCTTAGGACTGGGAATCTATAAAATGTTTTAATAAATATCCACACTTATTAATTAACTCTAGTAATGTCAAATAATCCTGCTCATTTATATATTTTAACTCACAACTAATTTCCGCGAAACAATCTAATTCTATTAAAGAACCCTGAGCAATATTAAAGAAATTACATCTATCTTTATGGGTCTTTTTAGCATTGCCTTCTGCGATGTTTGATAAAAATGAATATGCCGCTCTCCTCATTTGCGAAACTATAGCAAATCTTTCTTCTGGAGGAAAATCTTTTGTTAATTGATAGACGAACAAAGTTAATTCTTTTCCCTTTTGCCAAACTATTAATTGCCTGAAGGATTTTCCATACTGCATAAGTTCTTAAAAAAATATTCTCAAAAATCCCAAAAATCCCAAGAATCCTAAGAATCGCACAGCTTTACGTCCACCAACTTCAACTGCACTTCGCTTCTCCCGTTAAAATTATTTCTTTCTATATAATAAACCAGGTCAACCATATCGCCGATTTTAAAATTTTTCCACTCTTCGCTCCGCCCAAAAGCAAGAGCCCATAAGCCGTTAAACCGGAATTTTACGTGCTGCCCGTCAATTCCCATATTTACTATATCTTTTATTTGCGCTCCGCGGCTAATAAATTTCGGCTTTGGATTATCCTGGCCAAAAGGAGAAAATTTTTCTATATCTTTTACTAAATCTTCATCAATTTCTTCCAGGCCCAGTTCGGCTTCTATTTCCAGTTTCGGCCTAAGGTCGGTTCCAGCTAACTTTATATCGGCAATTTCTTTCATTTTGGAAGTGAATTTTTTTAGATTTCCTTCTTTTAAAGAAAAGCCGCAGGCCGCCGGATGGCCGCCATATCTTTCCAAAAATTCCTTGCTTTCTTCCAGGGCGGTAATGATATTAAATTCGGGAATGCTCCGGCCAGAACCCTTATAGCCTTCATGGCCTTTGGTTATTACCAAAACCGGCCGATAATATTTATCACTAAGTTTGCCCGCCACCAAGCCGATTACCCCTTCATTCCAAACTTCTCGCTCCTCTTCCTCCCGCAAAGGGCAAACCCCGATAATTATTTTATCCATTTCCCCGGTGGCAATCTTTTTCTCTATTTCCGCCATAATTTCTTCGGTAATTCTCTGGCGGTCTATGTTCCGGTTATTCAGCCTCCTGGATAAAGTTTCGGCTTCTTCTTTATTTTTAGTTGTTAGCAATTCAAAAGCGGTATTGGCATGCTCCATTCTACCGGCGGCATTAAGCCGCGGGGCAATCTGAAAACCAATATTCCATTCTTCAATCTTGCCGTTGGCTTGAGCCACTTTTATTAATTCAACTAAACCTATTCTTCTATTTTTATTGACAACTTTTAGCCCTTCTTTCACTAAAATTCTATTTTCGCCCAATAAGCTTACGCAGTCGGCGATGGTGCCAATCGCAGCCAAATCAAGAGTTTGCTCCCTTAATTTTTTCTTTATTTCTTCCGGCAGCTTTGCCCGGCTTATTATGGCTTCGGCCAGTTTTGCCGCCACGCCGGCGCCGGCTAAATTTTTAAAGGGATAATTTTCTTTCTCTACGTTCGGATTAATTATAAGGCAGTCCGGCAAATCTTTTTTCTCCGGCGCGATATGGTGATCGGTAATAATAACGTCTAAGCCCTTACTCTTAGAATAAAGAACCTCTTCTTTATCCCGGATGCCGCCGTCAACGGTAATTATTAATTTTAGGTCATTTTTTATAAACTCATCAATCGCTTTTCTGTTTAAACCATAGCCTTCGCTCGCCCGATCCGGGATATAAATTTCAATTTTGGCTTTAAGAATTGTTAAAACCTGGGCTAAAATCGCGGTCGAAGTTACGCCGTCAGCGTCATAATCCCCGTAAACGACAATTTTATTCCCGGCTTTAATATGCTTAATTATTAAATCAACCCCTGACGCCATTTGGTTGAACAAAAACGGGTCAAAAAAATCACTGGCAGAAGAATTTAAAAATTGTTCAATTTCTTTTTTATCTTTAAGGCCCCGGTTAAAAAGCAATTGCAAAACAACCCGGCTAAACTCCGGATTTTTATTAATAAAATCATTACTAATTTTCGGCTTTACCTGCCAAACCTTTTCCATATTTTCTAAAAATTACATGAGCGACAGACCAATCGTCCAGATAACCATAGACAGAATCATTAAAACCGATATTATCGTCCAGGCAATTTTGATCACTTTTCTTTGTTTCATATATTATTATCGTTTTAATATTCTCACAAACGCTTCCGGCGGAATTTCTACGCTCCCCTTACCGGCCGCCATCATTTTCTTTTTGCCTTTCTTCTGCTTTTCCAATAATTTTCTCTTCCGGCTCACGTCCCCGCCGTAAAGCTTGGCCGTCACGTCCTTGCGCATAGCCGATAATCTTTCGGCGGCAATAATTTTTCCGCCAATCGCCGCCTGCAGTTTCAGAACAAACATTTGTTTCGGCAAAGTTTCTTTCAAAGCTTCCACGATTTTCTTGCCTTCCCGAAAAGCTTCATCGCGATAAGTAATCATAGACAAGGCTTCAACTATGTCTTCCGCTACTATAATATCAAGCTTGACCACGTCCGCCGGACGGTAATCCAAATAATCATAATTGATAGAAGCGTAGCCGGAGCTGATACTTTTTATCTTATCATAAAAATCGGTTAAAATCGCGGCCATCGGTATTTCATAATGAAGGATAACCGTGTCTTTTTCCAAATATTCCATATTTTTATAAGCTCCTCTCTTGTCCCGGGCCAGCTCCATCACCGCGCCCATATAATCTTTCGGGGTGACCACGTCCAAAGACACCCACGGCTCTTCCACCTTCTTTATTCCCGCCTGGTCCGGTAATTTCTGCGGGGTGCGGATAATTATTTCCTCGCCGTTGGTTTTATAGACCTTATAAGCTACGCTTGGTAAAGTTACGATTAAAGCCAGGTTGTATTCCCGCCGCAATCTTTCCTGAAAAATTTCTAAGTGAAGAAGCCCTAAGAATCCGCACCGGAAACCAAAACCCAAAGCCTCGGAACTTTCCGGCTCATAAGTCAAAGCGGCGTCATTTAATTTTAATTTCTCCATGGCTTCCCTTAAATCCTGGAAGTCGCTGCCTTCATGAGGAAAAACTCCGGCGTATACCATCGGCTTCACTTCTTTATAGCCATGCAAGGGCTCTAAGCCGGAATCAACCGATTTAAGATTGGAAACCGTGTCGCCGACTCGGCATTCGCTAACATCTTTAAAACCGGTAACAATATAACCGATTTCCCCGGCTTTCAAGTCCCCCGTGGATTTATACTCGGGTTTAAAGATGCCGATATCCAAAGCTTCGCTTTTAGCTTTCGTGGCCATCAAAAAAATTTTATCGCCTTTTTTTATTTCCCCGTCCATAACCCGGACATGCGCGACCACCCCCCGGTATTCATCGTAATTGGAATCAAAAATCAAGGCCCGCAGGGGCATATCGTTACGCGCCTGAGGTTCTGGCACACGGCTAACCACCGCTTCTAAAATTTCGGCTACCCCCTGGCCGGTTTTACCAGAAGATAAAATTATTTCCTCTTCCGGGCAGCCGATTAATTTTATAATTTCCTCTTTAGTTTTTTCTATATCCGCGGCCGGCAAATCTATTTTATTAATCACCGGAATAATTATTAAATTTTGCTCTATGGCCAAAAAGAGATTAGCCAAAGTCTGGGCCTGGATCCCTTGCGTTGCGTCCACTAATAAAACCGCTCCTTCCACCGCGGCTAAAGAGCGGGAAACTTCATAAGAGAAATCAACATGGCCGGGCGTGTCTATTAAATTCAAAATAAACTTCTCATTTTCGGATTTCGGATTTCGGATTTCGGATTTATTTGAAAATTGAAAATTGAGAATTGAAAATTTAGGAGTATACTCCATCGTCACGGGCTGCAATTTTATAGTTATTCCTCTTTCCCTTTCTATATCCATCCTGTCCAAAAATTGCTCTTTCATTTTTCTTTTCTCAATCGTGCCTGTAATTTCCAGCATCCGGTCAGCCAAGGTTGACTTGCCGTGGTCAATATGGGCGATAATACAGAAGTTTCGTATATTATTCATAAAAAACAAAAGCAATTTTTCTTGCTTTATAACTTTATAACTTTCTACTTTCCACTAATTTCATCTTATCTTTTTTCGGCCTTTTGGTCAACTAACTAACTCTAAAAAAACAAAAACACCTTCTCGGGGTGTTTTTATTAAACTTTTAATTAACTACCCCCTTAGGGGAGCCTACAAAAGGAAAGGTTGGATGTTATTAGACTAATATGTCCAAAACCTTAAACATCTACAAAAGTAGAAATTGGATATAGCTATTAGACCCTATCCTTTGGATAATAAATGTATATCTACAAAAGTAGAAATTGGATATAGTTATTAGACAAAAACTTAACTAACCTATCTAATAAATCTACAAAAGTAGAAATTGGATACAGTTATTAGACTCAAAAGAGTGCCTAAAGGCTCTTAAATCTACAAAAGTAGAAATTGGATATAGCTATTAGACTTATATTAACTAACCCCCAAGGGGAAATCTACAAAAGTAGAAATTGGATATAGCTATTAGACAGTATATTTAGCTATAATTAGCCACAAAAAAATAAAATTGTGAATAAATCCAGCTAAAGATTTTTTGCTAATTATAGCTAAAATGCCAAATACATAGGCTAGGGTTTCTCTCTAATAAATATACGACAACTTCTACCAATTTTACCACTTTTATTACTCATTTTTCAAAGAACACTTGGAATGCAATTCTGCTAAGCTTTTTTTAGCAATATTATATGAAGCGACCTTGTCAGAGTTATCCAACGCAATTAAATCATTCCTAGTTTTGTCCTCTGTAGTGCCAAAATTGCAATTATTATTTTTACATTTATAAGCATGGGCATTCCATTTCTGCGATTTATCGGAATTTTCTGTTCCACAACGCGGACATTTATTGCTTGTTCCGCATGTTTCAATATAAAATACCGCTCCAATCTGATTTATCTCCTTAAAATTTTGCAAGCTCATAACTTGCTTCAAACCGGGCGGGACAAGGGAAAGCGTTTGAAATTTTTGCAATAATTTTAATTCAATCATACTGCCCAAATAACCCGAAAATTCACTAATTCGTTGATTCTTGTTAGCCATATCTAAATTTTCAAAAGCCACTATGCCAAAATATTTTTGCTGCAAATAATTTATAACCCCGACAGCGTTAGCGCACAAGGCATTTTTTAGATGGTTGATTTTTTCTATCGGGATCATTTCAGCATTACCGCTATTGTTTTTAATTCCGTCGTAATAATCCTGCAATTCTTTTTGAATGGCGTCCAAAGATAAAATATTATCAAACCGATCATCACAAAAATATAAATCATCATTTTCTAATTTCCCGCGGTTTTCAATATTTAAAAATAAACTTCCTTTATCCGCATTATAACAAATTTTATCTGATCTGAATTTATTTTTAGCTGCACCTTCCAAGATTTTTCTCAAAGCACTTACTCGTTTTAACTCCAAATAAGTAGCTATATCTCCATTTAAAATTATTTTTCCTTTCACTATTTTAGCGCAAGATAAATCAATACACGATTCTACTGAAATCCTTTCAATGATTCCGATGTTGTCCAGAAATAGATCAATGCTTTTATAAGCGACCCTGTTTCTGCTATCTTTTGCTAAATATTTTTCTTTCTTAAGCTGATATATTTCCAGATCAATAAATTCCGGCTTGTTATATTCTCCCGGCGTTCCATCTTGTTTAATAAATTTTATCTTTTCATTTTCTGAAAATTTAAATAAGCCGAGAGTTAAAAGCTCATCCTTTCCCCTGTCTAATCCATAATAATAAATATCAAATGGTTTTATTTTTTTGTTAAACTCGTCATTATATTTCTCAATATATTTTTTAATATCATCGGTCGTTTTGTATGATAAATTGGTATTTTTTCCGTGAGCATTCAAAGTTATAGTAGTTGAAAGCATAAATTGTTCGTTTAACCGCCTATTTTTTTTCAATTTGCCCAAATCCCTATCTTTTAATTCGTCGGGATGTTTTTCAACAAAATTTATTTTAAATTCTGGATTCAAACGAACTTCGTAATTCTTTTCCTCATTTCCGTCTGTCCAAAAATCAAGCCAGATTTTTGTATGAAATTCGGGGTGGCTTCTGCCAAGATGATTTTTATTTTGTAAAGACGCCAAAATTTCTGCGTCATCTTTTTCCAAATCATAGCTGGTTATTTTATACAAATTTCCTTGATAATCATCAACAATTTTCTTTTTTGTATCTTCAGAAATAGCTATTGATTTTTTGTAATAACAAATTTTTTTAAATAATCTCTCAAAGTCAGCCAATTCTCCATATTCTTTAATCGCAAGCTCATCAAAATTTTTAAAATTATCAATCGCCAGCATTTCCTTGGTTGAGCCTAAACTTAATACCGTCTGGTAAAACTTTATCAGCTCTTTCCCGTCTTCTGAAAATTGATCTTTTCTTTTTAAATCACCATTTATAAAAAAAGAATTATCATTTTGCAGAAGTTCATTTTTAATTGCCGGCATAAAAGTATTTTTATCCGATCCAAAGCAAAGCTTGTCCAATGCACGCAAAGTAAGCGATTCGAGAGCGTACAAATTCCATTGCCCGCCATTCTCGTTTTGCAAATCGTCAATATATTTTTTGGCATTTTGAAGATTATTTTTCGCGTCTCTTGAAATGGTTAAAATATATTTTTGGTTGTCTTTTTCCAAAATCACCGCCCAAGATTGTAATTTCTCAGCATCAACTTTTTCTCTTTCTAAAGATTTAATATTCGCTTTTATTCTGCCGAACTTTACGGCAACATTTTTATAAATATTGCAAAAATTTTTATATTTTTGAAAAGAAAATTGAAAATGTTTGCCTCTTTTCTGATCATCTGTTTCTTTTTCAAATTTATTAAAATTATTTTCGCTAATATCATTCAATAATTTTAAATCCACCTTATTTTTTAATTCTTGATACATCTCTCCCTTATTAACAAATTCATAAAATATTTTTTTCTGTTCCGCCTTAAATTTTTTCATCGCTTCCTTCAAATCAGTAATAGGTAATTTTATGTCTATAAAACCGACCTGGTTTAATACATTTTGCTCATTTCTAGAAAAAGAATGACCCTGCTGCAATTCATTCTTTTTATTTTGTATTTCTTGTGGATAATCTTTCGGTTTTTTATTAACGATATAATAGTTTAAACTTGCACATTCAATTTCAACTCCCAACGACTGGCTTGGCAAGACCGCTTTTTCCAATAATGCAAGCAATGGCTTACATTCGTCCAATTCTTTTTTTGCAGCATCAATTTTTTCATTGCTATTTTTATGGTCAATACTTCCGTTGAATAACTCAAAAATGAATTCAAAATTACTTCGCTTGGTTATTTTTCTAATCCAATACGCAAACTCGGAAATTTTTTTTTGGTTTTCTTCCGGCTGATTTAAACATATTTTTAAATTAGCGATACATTCTTTATTTTCTTCAAGCCAATTTTCAAAATAATCATTTAAAAATTTTATATTGGTATTATCAATAGCAATTTTGTTACCTCGTTTTTTATTGTCTTTATCATATTGAATAATTTTTTCCTTCACATTAAAAAAGTCATTTTTGGTGTAATTCCTCAGCCAAGAATGCTTAACGGAGATATTTTTACTTAATTTTTTCTCTTCAGAATCTCTGGGCGCGGCATAAATTAATTCCCTAAAAATTTGTATGGCATGGCCATATTTATTTATAAAATTATCTATTCGCTTTCCCAAATCATCATTATTGACTATCGGCTGATAAGGCCTCTTAATTTCCTTGGGTTCAAGAATAAACCGAATCGTCTTTCTTAATTCATAAAAATTTTGATAATCTTTCATTTTTTTATCTTGAACATTACTAATATTATTTATAAAATTCCTTATTTATCTTTTTATCCCCCTCGCCAACCTTGACTTTAATTATTTTAAACGATTTTAATTTCCTCCTCTGTCAACCCGTACAACTCATAAACTTTCTCGTCAATCTCCTTATCCGTTTTTCTACTCTTATCCAGTATAATTTACCCCAATACTCTACAACATTTAACCAAAAAAGTAAATAACTAAACGCGGACTAACGCGGACTTTGGGCGGACTTTTGCGGAACAAAACAGAGCGAACATTTCTGTCCGCCCCTTATCCAGAGAATCCCAAGAATCTCACTCCTTAATTCTTAATTCTCTCTTTATATATTCCGCTTCTTTCCGCGCGTCCTCCATATCTTTTAGTTTGCACTCAATAATAATCGGCAGATTCAAATCAGGGATAGCGTCTATAATTTTTCTCCCTTGCGAGCGGTAAAGAGGGTCATGGTCAGATTCGCCAACGCCGCTTAAATGATAATGCTTTATAATTCCCTTAAATTCTTTATAAATATCCGCGGCTAATTTCATCGTCGGGTCATGCGTATAGCAATGGTTAAGGTCTAAAACCATTTTAAAATTTTTGCCCGAAAATATCTCTTTTAAGCTCTTTACATCAGAAGCGATTTTATGGCGCCAATCCATATTTTCAAAAGCGATGGGCAAAGAATAATTTTTAAAAATCTCCCAATCCGCTATCCATTCCCCCGGATGCAGAACCAGACAATCAAAATTTATTTTTTTATAAACTTTCTGAAAAACATCTAATATTCTCTTATGCTCTTTCGCGTCCACCGCCCTCATAACATCATGCCCCGGCCCGTGGATAGATATGTATTTAAAATCCGCCAAATCAATTTTTTTTATTTTCGTCAGTAAATTAACCTCAGCAATTGAATTAACGCCTAACTCAATCGCGTTAAAACCAAAATCGCGGCAAGCCGCAATCGCTTCCTTTGATAAAGGAGACATAAACTTATAAAAACACCCGGTAGAAAATCCTAATTTCATACTCCATTATAATTCTTAAATCTTAAATCCCGCGCGCTTCTCCCTGGTCATCGGTCGTAACTTTTTTCCAGGGAAGGCGGAAAATCTTGCCCTTAATCGGGGTCCAGACGGAAATAAACTCTTCGCTCTTAAGGAGCGAACAAACAGCCGCGTAAATAAACAGGCCGGCTATTCCAGCGGCTAACCCTTGAGTTAAAACTCCCCAGAATTTAGTCATATCAACAAAAGGCCAGATTATTACTTTCATGCCCTGGACCGTAATCCCGCAGGCCAGGCCGGCAGCGGAAAACTTTATTACTGAAACCAAAATTTTTATTTCGTCCATATTGCCAAGGGAAAAACGCAGGGCCAGCCAGAGAAGAATAAAATTAAGAATGGAAGCCAGGGAAAAAGCTAAAGCCAAACCTTCCACTCCTAATCGGTTGGCCAGCCACAAAGAAAGAATCACATTGACGACAGCGGAAAACAAGCCGATAAAGAAAGGAGTTTTTGAATCATGCCGGGCGTAAAATGCCCGTACGAGAAGAGGGAGGCAGGCCTGGGCAAAAAGGGATAAGGAGAAGAAAGCCAAAGCGTTCATAGTTAAAATCGTATCTTCCCAGTCAAAATTTCCGGTTCCAAAAATAACGCGGATAATCTGGGCGCGCAAAGTTATAAGCAAAACCGTGGACGGAACAATGAAAAATAAAATCTGCCGCAAAGTGGAGGAAAAACTGGCAATCAAATCTTTCTTAGAAAAAGCCACGGCGGAAAAAGCGGGAAAAGCGGCAATGGCAAAGGAAATTCCGAAAATGCCGACCGGGAAAGACTGGAGATTATTGGCTAAATTAAAAACCGCCAGAGAGCCGACCGCCAGAGTAGAAGCGATAATCGTAATTACCACTAAATTTATCTGGGAAATCGCCAGGCTCATGGTCCGCGGGATCATCATGGCTCCGATTTTTCTTAAATCGGAATTTTTAAAATCAATTCTCAAGCTGTGCCTGAAACCTAAAGCAATTGTCGTCGGCAGCTGGATCAGCATATGAAGGAGAGCCCCCAAAACCACGCCCCAGGCCAGGCCGTAAACCCCCAGGAGCGGCACAAAATACAAAGCGCCGATAATAATCCCGATATTATACATTATCGGCGCCAAGGAATAGACAAAAAATCTTTTGAAAGACTGCAACACTCCGCCCAAGACCGCGGAAATTCCCAAAAAGAGAGGCGAAAGAAACATTATCTGGGTTAAAGCGACGGTCAGGGCCTGCTTTTCCGGAGAAAACCCGGGGGTGATCAACTTAGTCAGACCAGGGGCAAAAATAATCCCTAAGCCGCAAAGGGCTAAAAGCCCCAAAACTAAAATATTTAAAACATTGCTTGCCAGCTCCCAGGCCTTTTTGTTTTCGTCGCCGGAAAAAAAACCGGTAATTTTTTCCAGCGGATTTTTAAGCAACCCGACAAAAATAGGGATAAAGCCGGCGGACAAAGCCCCGAGAACCAGTAAATTAAAAATTGAATCCGGAATCCGGAAAGCGGCGTAATAAACGTCTAAAGTATCGCCCGCTCCAAATTCTCCGGCCAAAATTCTATCCCGAAAAACTCCTAAAAGACGGCTGACTAGAGATGAAACCCCCACTAAGCCAGCCGCGGCAGCAATATTATTAATTTGTCCGTTAAATAAACGTCTTATCATAATAACTAAACGATAATTCTCGCGTCAGCCGCTACCGCCCCTTCTCTCTTTATAAACAAAGGATTAATATCCACTTCTTTTATCTCCGGATTCTCCCGCGCCAGGCTGGCGACTTTAACAATCGCTTTAGCCAAATTTTTTATATCATATCCGGCCTGGCCGCGCGCTCCTCTTAAAATCGGGTAAATTTTTAATTTCTTAATCATCTCTAAAGCGCGGGCATAATCAACATCATCAACTTCTAAAGCAATGTCCTGCCAGACTTCCGTATAAATTCCACCGGTGCCAACCATTATAATCGGGCCAAAATATTTATCCCGCTTAAAGCCAAGAATTATTTCTAAGCCGTCTTTTACCATTTCCTGGGCGACGCAATAATTTTCGCCCTTAGCTTTAAAAGACTTAAAAGCTTTTTCCGCCTGTTTGGCGTTAACTATATTTAAAACTAAATCATTCTTGTCAGTCTTATGAATTATTTCCGGACCGACCATTTTCAGGACGATTGGATATTTCAATTTTTTTAAATTATTCTTATTCTCTATAACTATTGTCTTTGCCGCCGGTATTTTATATTTTTTAAGCAGGCGGAAAGATTTTAAATAATCCATTTGCTCATCTTTTAGAAATCGTTTTTGTGTTTTTGCTTGCCCCTCGAAGCCCTGGCGGAGAAGGGTGTTTTTGTGTTTTTGTGTATAAGGTTTTAAATTTTTGATTTTTATTTGGTAATTAAGAAACTTCCCTAAAATTTTCACGGCCTGCTCCGGATAAGAAAAATTAACGATATTGTCCTGCCTTAATATTTTCCTCGCTTTCGCCAGAGACTCGCCGCCGATAAAACTCGTGCAGATTAATTTATCAGGATATTTTTTGCCTAACCGGCCGATTACTTTGGCGGTCGCTTCGGCTTCAGTCGATGTCTGCGGGGTAAGAAGAACCAAGAGATTATAGGCATTTTTTTCTCCCAAAATAATCTTTAAAGCTTTCTCATACCGCTCGGCTCCGGCATCGCCTAGAATATCTAAAGGATTAACCGGATTAGGTACTTCCGGCAAACCTCTTTTTATTTTTCCAGTCAACTCGGGAGAAAATTTTCCTAAAGCCAAATTATTCTCTTCTAATAAATCTGCAGTCATAACCAAGGGGCCGCCGGCATTGGAAACTATATATAAATCCCCATTTTCCGATTTTGTCTGCTCCTGCCAAATTTTTATTAAGCTAAACATCTCCTCTAAATTAGAAATATTCATGGCCCCGGCCCGTTCTAATCCGGTGGCTACGGCCCCGTAAGACCCGGCCAAAGAGCCGGTATGGGATAAAGCGGCCTGGGCTCCGGTTTTGGTTTTACCGGCTTTTAAAATCGCCACAGGCTTGCGTTTAGCTAAGCGGGAAACTATTTCCATGAGCCGCCCGCCCTCTTCAATTTCTTCCAGATATGCTACGATAAACCGGGTATTTTTGTCTTTAGCTAAAAATTCAAAAAAATCATTTTCTTTAAGCCCGACTTTATTGCCCAGGCTTATAAAATAAGAAAAGCCGATATTTTTATTATAAAGCCAGTCTAAAGCGGCGCTGCCAATAGCGCCGGACTGGGAAATAAAAGCCAGCCCCCCGGATTTGACCTTTGCCCGGGCAAAAGTAAGGTTAAGCCGGGAAGCGCTGCTTATTAAGCCTAAGCAATTCGGCCCTAAAAGATTGAGTTTATATTTGGCAATCAACCCTTTTAACTCCTCTTCCCTAATTTTTCCTTCCGCTCCCACTTCGGCAAAACCCGAACTGATTATAATAATATTTTTTATTCTTCTGGCCGCGCAATTTTTCACCTCGCTTATAACAAACGCAGCCGGAATAACAATAACCGCTAAGTCCACTCGCGTCTTTATGTCTTTGATGCTTGAATAAGCTCTAAGGCCGGCGATATTTTTTTCTTTCAGGTTCACCGGATAAATTTTTCCTCTAAATCCGCCCGCCTTTAAATTAGAAAGAATCTGCCAGCCCAGTTTCTTTTTATTATTGGAAGCGCCGATTAAAGCGATTGACTTGGGCGCTAAAAATGATTTTAGGGTCATATCTTTAAAATCTTATTTTTTAAAATTTTCTTTGCCTATAATTAATATAATTATACCAGTAAAGAGCCAGCTAAGCAAAACCCAGTTTAAATTAAGATAAGCCAGAACTATGTTCGGCCAAACCAACTCCAAGATAACAAAAATTACCAAAGCGCCGGTTAGGGCGTAAAACAGTTCTTTAAAAATTAAATTAATATTTTTCATATTTAATATACCCCCAAGGAGTTTTAAACTCCTTCTTCCGAAAACAGAGAAAAATAATATTGACAAATAAAGAATTTCTTGATAATTTCAATTTATACTAAATGAATTTTTACTCAAAACAAAGGGGAAAAAATGGCAGGTGACCATATCATAATCAAACAGAGGGTAGTTCTTTCGGAAAATTTTACTGTCCCAGGCAAGGGAATCACGCTTAAAGCCGGTACAGAACTGAATGTAGTCGGTAAGAGTGAAACCCATTTTCAGTGCCTGGTTGATGGATGCTCGTTGATTTGGATCCCACGTAATATAACCAGAATAGAATAACTCTATCTGATACGCGAAGGCTGGCCTCTAAAACCAGCCTTTTCTTTTACTTAAAAATCTCTTTCAGCTTCTCTCTTAAAGTTTTTCCTTCCAATTCTATTTCTATATTCTTTATTATAATATTATCTTTTATTTCATCATCCGCTTTCAAGCCCGGGATAGAAATAATAAAACTATTTTTATTCCATTCTCGGTAAGCGTTATTTAAATCAAACTCGGCTTCTCCCACCTTCCAGCCGTCTTTTTCTTCCGGAATTTTATATTTAGCTAAAATATAATTTATGCCGACTGGGTTGGCGGAAAAGCTTTCGTCCACTTTTTTAAAATTCGGATCCAGTAAATTTTCTGAATTAAAGCTAAAAACTCCGCTGCCGGAAAGAATTATATCGCCCTTAGCAATTTTTATTTCGCTAACTTTATTTTCCATCATCCGGCTGAATTGCCGGTAAGTAGAGCTGATTTTTAACTCTTTATCGCCCGCTTTTATCGTCTGTAAACTACCCGGGTTAATCGTCTGGGCGTTAATTAATTGGCTGTCAGTAAAAAGAGAAATATCTTTATCGTTTTCATTGGCTAGCCAGATTCTATTTAAGAAAGAAACCTTGCTTTGGCTGGTAGCTATTTTTTTAGTGATAATATCGTCATTGGCGCGCAGTTCTATTTTATAAACTCCTTCCGGCAGATTGTTTTCTTTAAAATTAAGCTCTCTCGCTTCACCCGTCTCGCCATTATCGGTTTTTATGCCATCATCATCCAAATGCCGGCTGGCGATTAACTTATCATTATAATACAAATTTAGATCAACCGGGTCGCTGTCTTTATTTTTATTTAAATCAAGCAAGATAAAAGTAAAGTCCAAATCTTCATTTTTAATATAGGTATAAAATTGGTACGGCCCGCGCAAAGAATAATTAATTTCCTGTTTAACTTTACTGGCTTCATAATCTTTAATTAAATACTCTCTTTCTAAATCATAATTATACAAAGCGATTTCTTCGGGCAAAGGCGGATTAGCTAAAAAATTTTCAATCGTGTCATATTTTTTTTCTCTTTGCAAAAGCATTACTCCGTCTTTCTCTGTTAAGTTCCAGACTAAAACTAATTTATCAATAACACTATTTTCTATGGGCTGGAGTTGATACCGCCAGATAATTTTATCCATCAAGACTCCGGCTTCAATTAATGGCCTTTCGCTTTCGTTTTTATATTCTAAAGTAAGTTTGGCTTTATTGAATTTTCTTGGCGCGCGTAAAGAAAAATAAACCGGGTCTCCGATTATTTTTTGCTCGCCCCCGCTAACCGGTTCCACCCTTTCCTCCGGCGTTAATTGGCCGATAAACTTATTGGTTCCGGCCAGCTGATAATTATTGTTTTTAAAGTCATAAATATAAGTAATTTTCCCGCCTGGCACGATCGCCAAATACAAAAAGAAGGCCACGGCCAGAGCCAAAACCAACCATAAAAATACCCTTAATTTTACTATCCCGCTTATTCTTTTCATAAACTAAGACCTCACCCCCTAACCCCCTCTCCTAATTAGGAGAGGGGAAGGAGTCCCGCCAGCTGGCGGGACGACAGGGGTGAGGTGGGATGAGGTATCCTTGCTAAAACCCCTGATTATTTATATAATTCAAGCATAACAAACAACTCATCTATAGTCTATTTTACCTTATTTCAGATAAAATTAAAACTATGTTTACAATCAGAAAAGCCAAGGTGAAAGATGCGCATAAGATAGCAAAATTAGGAGCCGCTCTCCTAAAACATCATGAAAAATTTGATAAATATTTTTCGTCGGCAAAAGGCATAGAAGAAATTTATAAAAAACTTTTTAGAGCAGCTATTTATTCTCCTAAGAGTTTACTGTTAATTGCGGAAGAAAAAGGCAAAATTATAGGCTACGCTCTGGCGTCAATTGAAAAAAGACCGCCTGTTTATAAACTTCGTAAAATAGGAAATATTAGTGATGCCTATATAATCACGGCTTATCGGCGCCTGGGAATAACAAATCAATTTATAAAAAGAATATTTCAATGGTTTAAAACAAAAAAAATAAAAAATGTAGAATTGCAGGTCCATATTAAAAATGAAATCAGCAAAGCCGCTTGGAGTAAATACGGATTTAGGGCTTACGTGGAACGGAGAAGATTAAAAATTAAATAAAAGATATCGGATAATATAAAGGGTCTGACCCTACCATAACTTATAAAAATAACCAATGAGCCAAGACATAAATTTACGCACAACCTTCAATAAGGTAGCAAAATTGTACGATTTAGCCAGGCCCCATTATCCGGAGGAGCTTTTTTATTCCGTTGTTAAAATTGCTAAACTCCGGGGTACGGCCAAACTTTTAGAAATTGGGCCGGGAACCGGCCAGGCCACCGAGCCATTCGCTAAGCGCGGATACAAAATAACCGCGGTTGAAATTAGTCCGGCGCTCGCGAAAATCGCCAAGAAAAATCTGGCCAAGTTTAAAAATGTAAAAATAATTACCAAGGCCCTTGAAAATACCAAGCTTCCCGCTAATTCTTTTGATTTAGTTTACGCCGCCACTTCTTATCATTGGCTAAAGCCGAAAGCTAAATTCGCGAAGCCCCACCGGCTTTTGAAAAAAGGCGGGCATCTGGCCATCATCGGCACTAACCACGTTTCGGACGAAAAAGGCGATAAATTTTTTTTCGCTTCGGAAGCCATTTATAAAAAATACCGGGCGGGCGGAGAATATGATGATAATTTCCGTTTAAGTCCGGCAATAAAACTGAAAGCGCACGAAGTTGATAAAAAATTTTTTACTCCCGTTTTCTTCCGGGCATTTCCGCTCGTGATCCAATATTCCTCCAAAAAATACTCCCAATTACTAAATACTTTTTCGCCCACCCTGGCAATGGAGCCGAAAAAACGAGCGGGATTTTTAAAAGAAATTGAAAAACTGATTGATAAAAAATTTGGTGGAAATTTAGAGCATCATTTTGCCATGACCCTAACAATCGCGAAGAAAAAATTATTTCTAGCCTCGTCGCAGTCTCTCCTGGGGACTGAGACAAAAAAATAAATAAAAAATATTAAAGATTAATAATTTCGAACTTTGAATTGCCATTTTTAATTTTTATTTTCCTATGACGGACCCAATGGATATTTATTCTAAACCTATTAAAATCGTAGATTACAAAATCGGCCGAATTTTTTATATGAGACCGAGAAAAAATTCCGAAAAACCCGGAAGAATTTTAGCGGTAAATTATGACAAACGATTCCCTTTTATTAAAAACTTCATAGTTCGTTATTCTTACTGCGTCCATTTTTTCAAATCGGGTAATATCGCGGGGAACCATTATCACAGGAAAAAGCAGGAACTCTTTGTCCCTATTGCCGGTAAATTTACAATTGATCTAAAAGACATAAAAACGAACAAAAGAAAGAGTATTTCTATCCAATCAAATAAATATCCGATTGTTTTTATCCCTAAAAGAATAGCGCATAAGGTGACCGCCCAGAAAGATAATTCAATTCTCTTGGTCCTAGCCACCAGCCCCGGCACAAAAAATGATGAGTATAATTACGTGATAAATTAACAGAACTCAAAAATAGATTATGTCCATAAAAATAACTTATTTTGTCCACGGCACAACCACGGATAACGAGAAAGGCCTTTCCACCGGCTGGCGGCCGGGAGAGTTATCAGAGCTTGGGATTAAGCAGGCCAAAGAGCTTGGCAATTTAGTGAAGGAAAAATTTGACGCCTTTTTTTGTTCTGATTTAAAACGGGCTTCTACCTCGGCCCAACTTGGTTTTGCGGACAAATATAAAATTATTCTTGATAAAAGATTAAGGGAATGTAATTATGGAGATTTTAACGGCCTAGCCGAGGAAAATATAGATTATAAAAAATATATTGATACGCCTTTCCCTAACGGCGAAAGCTTAAAGAATGTGGAGGAAAGAATAAAAAATTTTTTAAATTTTCTGAAAAAAGACTATAATAATAAGCATATCGCCATTATGGCCCATAAAGCGCCTCAGCTCGCTTTAGAAGTCCTGGTTAGGGGAAAAACCTGGGAAGAAGCGATTAAAGAAGATTGGCGAAATACTAAATCCTGGCAGCCCGGCTGGGAATATACTATAGAATAATAGGAGTAATTATTTTATAAACCACCCCTAGCCCTTCCTTAGATAAGGAGAGGAACGATTTAAATAAATTGGGCTTAATTAATAAAGCTTGAAACGCAGTTAAAAATGAAACATTCCAAATATGAGTTAACTTTTAGTCGCAAGTGCATTGTTCCCTCTTTGGAGATTTGGAATCATGGCGAGGGCGACATGTTTGAGCAAAAAAGCGGTTTTAGGATACCAAAAAGTGGATATCAGTTTTTTGTTTATAGTAAGGGATATGTAAGGGATTATATTAACATGGCAGTAGTTGATGATATTATTGCCTATATTCTCAAAAGGATAGAAAAGAATAGAGCATATTTTAATCATGTGGAAAATAAGTTTTGGAAACATTCAGAATTTTTAGATCCATATCTTTATGGAAAGGCAGTTATCAGCGGTAAGCAGGAATTTAAAAAGTTTGTTGATATCAGCTGTGAGTGGTGGGCGCATTATACGGTTGCGTATTGGGCTTCGTATTTTCCTAGTTCTAAAATATCCAAAGTAATATTCCAAAGGGCAGAAAAAATGCGCTTATCAAATAATAATATAATTTTTTGTTTTAATGAAGCTTTTCGAAATGGTATCAAAAAATTATTTGGCAGGAAGTTTAAAAATGAATATTATCATTTAACTATTAAAGAAATTTTAGATTCTAAAATTCCTAAAAATTTATTAGAGAGAGAAAATCCTTTTATATATTTCAAAAATAAAATTTACTATCAATCCTTGGAAGAATTTGTGAAGCAAAAAGGTATCCAACTCCCGAAGTTAGAAGGTGCAGAGGAAGCGGTAAAGGGGCAGGTAGCCTATCCGGGCAAGAAAATAAAAGGCAGGGTAAAAATATGCTTATTTGATAAGAAATTACCAAAATTTAAAAAAGGAGAGATATTGGTATCTTCCATGACTATGCCTAATTTTTTACCAGCGATAAAAAAGGCGGCTGCTATTGTGACGGACGAAGGCGGTATGACCTGCCATGCATCAATAATTGCTCGTGAAATGAAAAAGCCTTGCATTGTCGGTACCAAAATAGCTACCCAGATTTTTAAAGACGGGGATATTGTAGAGGTGGATGCCGGTAAGGGTATTGTTAAAAAACTTAAATACCTAATCCCTAACAACTAACACCTAATTTATGTATTTCCTGGACTTACTCGGCACTCTGGCTTTCGCCATCGGCGGCGCTTACAAAGCCAGAGCGGGAAAATTAAATATTTTCGGGGTAATCTTTTTGGGCGCGATTACGGCCGTGGGCGGAGGAACCGTCCGGGATTTAATTATCGGCCGCACTCCGCTTTTTTATTTGCGCGACCCCAATTATCTTGCTCTCTGCCTTGTCGCCGGCCTGGCGGCCTACCTTTTGCCCGCTTTCTTTAAAAAAAGATATTCTATTTTTCGTTTTATTGATTCAATCGGGCTCGCGACTTTTGTCATTATCGGAGTTTCTGTTTGTTATAATCACCTTTTCACCGGTTTAAATTCTCCCGATCTTATCTCCGCCCTAAGTTGTATATTTTTAGGCATGCTTACCGGCGTCGGCGGCGGCATCTTAAGGGACGCGATTATGGGCGACACGCCGTTTGCTTTTAAAAGCGGATCTAATTACGTGATGAGCGCTTTCTGGGGAGCAACGCTTTTTTATTTTTTGATGTTTTTTAATAATCTCTTGGCCGTCTTAATTTCTATGGCCGCCACCCTTATTTTAAGGGAGGTTATTTCCAGCTACGGCCTATACAAAAAAATGATTTTAAAAAATAAATAAATTATTAAAATAATTTATGAACCAATCCATAAAAAAGGGTTTTAGTTTCGGTTTAACCTCCGGGGTTATTACCACTTTGGGTTTGATTGTCGGCTTAGATTCCGCTACCGGCTCTTCCTTAGTCGTTATCGGCGGGATCTTGACTATTGCCATTGCCGACGCTATGTCCGACGCTTTAGGCATCCATATTTCCGAAGAGGCGGAAAATAGCCACACCGCCAAAGAAATCTGGACAACCACAATCTGCACTTTTCTGGCTAAATTCTTTTTCGCTTTAACTTTTATTATTCCAGTTTCTCTTCTGGCTCTGCCCACGGCTATAATCACAAGTATAATCTGGGGCCTAATTCTCATAACGGCTTTCAGTTTCTTTATGGCCAGAGAACAAAAAGTAAAACCCCATAAGGTAATTTTTGAGCATCTTTCCATTGCGATTTTGGTAATTTTTATAACTCATTTTGTCGGTGATTTTATTAGAATCTTTTTCTAAAAAGATTAAAAAACAAAAACGCCCCGGATTACCCGAGGCGTTTTTTTATGTTATTTCGTTTTTTCTATTTTGGGTATTCAACTCTTTTCTTTCTCCCCTTAAAACCGGTTCCGGCCGGAATTAAGCAGCCGATAATAACATTTTCCTTAAGGCCTTCCAAATAATCAATCTTGCCGTTAACCGCGGCTTCGATTAAGACGCGCGGGGTTTCCTGAAAGGAAGCGGCGGACAGGAAGCTATCGGTAGTAAGAGAAGCTTTAGTAATGCCCAAGAGCAACCGGTCGGTTTTGGCCGGATTTTTCACTTTTTCATTGGCCCGGCGCAGCACTTTTTCTTCCACTATTTCTCCGGAAAGAAGGCTGGCGTCGCCTGACTCTTTTATGAGGTGGCGGGAGAACATCTGCCGGGCGATTATTTCCACGTGCTTATCGTTCAAGGGCTGCCCTTGAGAAGAATAAACGTATTGGATTTCTTTAATAATATATTTCTGCGTGTCTAAACGGCCGCGCAGCTTATAGAGCTGGTGCAGATCCAGGCTGCCCTCGGTCAATTGGTCGCCTTTTTTAACTTCATCGCCGTCCTTTATCCAGATCATCGTCCCTTTAGGGATTATAAACTCCCGCACCTTATCAACTTCGGTAAAGACCTTTATGTATTTAGATTCAATTTTTATTTTTCCAGCAGCCTTAGCTTTAACTTTCTTCCCGCCGGCTGAGAATAAATCGTCCCCTTTCTTAACCTCATCCCCGTCTTTAACTAAAATCTTCGGCTTAGTCTTCTTGTCTTTAGCCTTGCCGTCTTCTTGGCCGGCCTCGCTGCCCGCTTCGGAGTAATAATATTTTTCCGCTTCCGCGCCCTTATAATGAATATTTAAAATTTTAACCTGGGGATTGGCAACCAGTACCTCTTTCCCATTTTCGTCTCTAATCGCTTTCTGGGCCGCTTCTATTTTTACTTTTCCGGAAACGTCAGCCATAATCGCTTTTCTTTTTGGCGGACGGGCTTCAAAAATTTCTTCGACTCTGGGCAGACCTTGGGTAATATCTTCGTGCCCGGCCACGCCTCCGGTATGGAAGGTTCTCATAGTCAGCTGGGTGCCAGGCTCGCCGATTGACTGGGCGGCAATAATGCCGACCGCCGTGCCTAAGACCACCGGCTTGTTATAGCCCAAATCATAGCCATAGCATTTAGCGCAGACGCCTTTAGCCATCCGGCAGGATAAAACCGACCTTGCATAAAGCTCCTCTATCTTCTCCTTTTTTAATTTCTCCACTACGTCTTCGGACAAGAGCTCGCCGGCTTTAACCAAAACTTTTCCGGTTTTAGTTTTAATATCTTTAGCCAGGAAACGGCCGATAATTCTTTTGAAAAAATCTTCGCCCATTCCTTCTTCGCTCTCTTTTTTGGTAATAATCGTGCCTTCCGTGTCCCCGCAATCTTCTTCGGCAATAATAACATCCTGAGCCACGTCAACGAGGCGGCGGGTCAGATAACCGGCGTTGGCCGTTCTTAAAGCGGTATCCGATAAACCTTTGCGGACGCCATGAGTGGAAATAAAATATTCCAAGACGCCGAAACCCTGTTTAAAATTTCCTTTAACCGGCAATTCAATAATATCGCCGGAAGGGGAAGTCACCAAGCCTTTCATGCCCAAAATTTGGACCGGCTGGGCCCAGGAACCGCGGGCGCCGGATTCAATCATAGAATAGACCGGCCCGTCCTTAGGCAAACCTTCTTTGCAAATGACGGCAATTTGCTCTTTAACGCCGGTCCATAATTCAATAATTTTGCTATAGCGCTCGCTTTCGGTAAGGAGCCCTTCCTCAAATTGCTCCTGGATAATTTCCACCTGCTTATTGGCTTTTTCAATTAATTCATCCTTCTTAGGTAGGTCGGGCAAATCACCCATGCCCCAGGAAAGGCCGCTCTTGGTAATAAACTCCAAACTCTTATTTTTTAATTCATCAATAACTTTGACGGTCGTTTCCTCTCCGTATAAGCGCAGGCAGTCTTTGATAAGATTCTTCAGTTCCCCTTTCCCGATAATTTTATTCATAAAACGCAATTTCTCCGGCAAGAGGCTGTTAAAAATTACCCGGCCGATGGTCGTTCTGGTAAGCTTCTCGTCTTTACTAAGCCTTACTCTAATCGACTCGTTAAGAAGAATATGCCCGGTTTCATAAGCCATCTGCGCCTCCATCTCATCGGTAAAATTCTTTAGCTTTTCTTCCGGCTTTTCCGGATTTTTTTCTCCGGTCATATAATAAGCGCCCCAGACAATATCCTGGTTAGGGGTCACGACCGGGTCCCCGGTAGCGGGCTTTAATAAATTATGGGACGAAAGCATAATATCTCTGGCCTCGGCCAAAGCTTCCACGGTTAAAGGCAGGTGGACCGCCATCTGGTCTCCGTCAAAGTCGGCGTTAAAAGCGCTGCAGACCAAAGGATGAATCTGAATCGCTTTGCCTTCTATCAAAATCGGCTTAAAGGCCTGGATGCCCAAGCGGTGCAAAGTCGGCGCCCGGTTCAAGAGCACATAAGATTTTTTAACAACTTCTTCCAAGATATCCCAAACTTCGTCATAACCGGCTTCTATATATCTGGAAGCGCTTCTGACATTATGGACAACTTCTCTCTTTATAAGCTTGCTGATAATGAAAGGCTTAAATAATTCCAAAGCCATGATTTTCGGCAAACCGCACTGGTCAAGATTTAATTTAGGATTAACGACAATAACGCTCCGGCCGGAATAATCAATTCTTTTGCCCAATAAGTTCTGGCGGAAACGGCCCTGCTTTCCTTTTAAAGAATCGGCTAAAGATTTAAGCTGCCGTTTTTGCCCCGTAGAAGCCACCACAGTTTTTGAGTGCCGGGCGGAATTATCAATTAAAGCGTCAACCGCTTCCTGAAGCATTCTTTTCTCGTTGCGGCAGATTACTTCCGGCGCGTTCAAACCGACTAACTGCTTAAGCCGGTTATTGCGGTTAATCACGCGGCGGTATAAATCATTTAAATCGGAAGCGGCAAAACGGCCTCCGTCCAAAGCCACCATCGGCCTTAGGTCGGGCGGAATAACCGGCACGGTTGTTAAAATCATCCATTCCGGCCGGATGTTGTTGGCCGCCAGGCTCTTTAATAATTTCAAACGCTTTATTATTTTATCCTTTTTCGAATCAATAGAAGTTTTTAAATTTTCGTCCAGCTCTTTTATGCTTTTAGCCAAATCAATTCTGGACAAAAGCTTTCTCACCGCTTCCGCGCCAATGCCGGCTTCAAAAATATGGCCGTACTTTAAGCTTAAATTTTGGTAAGTATCCTCGGAAATAATCAAAAGCGGTTTTAATTCCTTTAATTCTTTTCCGGCCTGGCCAAAAGCATTATCCAGTTTAGCCATCTTCTCCCCTTTAACAGACACCAGGGCTTCCACCTCGGAAGAAATTTCCTCATCAACCTCTCCTTCTTTCCGCCCGGCCTGGAGTAATTTCCCCTTCCGGTTCTTTATCTCGGAAACCTGCTTATTAAAATCACTCTCAATTGATTTCTTTTTCTGCTTGTATTCCATCTTTATCTGCTCTAAGGTAGCCGTCTTTAAGCTATCGTCCACGTCCGTCACGATAAAACTCGCAAAATAAATCACCCTTTCCAAAGCCTGGATGCTTAAATTCAAAATCAAGCCGATCTTTGAAGAAATGCCCCGCAGGAACCAGATATGGGAGCAGGGGGAGAGCAAATTAATATGGCCCATCCTTTCCCGCCGGACAATCGAGCGCGTCACTTCCACTCCGCATTTATCGCAGATAATGCCTTTATAGCGGATTTTTTTGTATTTGCCGCAGGAACATTCCCAGTCTTTGGCCGGACCGAAAATCTTTTCGCAGAATAGCCCTTCTTTTTCCGGCTTTTGCGTGCGGTAATTTATCGTTTCCGGCCGGATAACTTCGCCAAAAGACCACGCCAAAATAATTTCCGGCGAAGCCAGTTTCAGTTTGATGGCGTCAAAATCAGTTGTCCTTATGGGATTTAGCATAGTATTTAATAAATTTCTAATTTACCTAATAACCAAAAGTTCAAAGCTCAAATGTCAAATCAATTTCAAATGTCAAAAATATTTTTGACATTGGGATTTTGGATTTTATTTGTCATTTGGATTTTGTCATTTGGATTTTTATTTCTTGTATATGTTCTTGTCGCTTCTTTCGTGCCTTTCCCTGTTGTCGCCGCCGCCATTAATATCATTTTCATTTCTCTTGTCTCCGCCCAATAACTCCACATCCAGGCACAAGCCTTTTAATTCCCTGACTAAAACGTTAAAAGATTCCGGGACATTCAGTTTATTTATAACTTCACCCTTAATAATAGCCTCATAAGCTTTGCTCCGGCCCGGCACGTCGTCCGATTTAATGGTTAAAATTTCCTGCAAAATATGGGCGGCGCCATAGCCCTCTAACGCCCAGACTTCCATTTCTCCGAAGCGCTGGCCGCCGAACTGGGCTTTACCGCCTAAAGGCTGCTGGGTGATTAAAGAATAAGGGCCGATCGACCGCTGGTGGATTTTATCCTCAACCATATGGTTAAGTTTCAATATATACATTATGCCAACCGCGATTTTATGATCATACGGCGCGCCGGTTTTTCCGTCATACAAACCCACTTTGCCATCCTCGGGCAGGCCGGCGCGGATAAGCTCTTCTTTTATTTTAGCTTCGCCGATGCCGTTTAAAGGCGGAGTTATTGTCCGATAGCCGAGTTTTTTGGCGGCAAAACCCATATGGGTTTCTAAGAGCTGACCCAGGTTCATACGGGAAATAATTCCCAAAGGAGACAAAATTATATCAATCGGCGTTCCGTCTTCCATGTAAGGCATATCTTCAATCGGAACAATCTTGGAAATTACGCCTTTATTGCCGTGGCGGCCGGCCATCTTGTCGCCCACCTGGATTTTTCTTAAATTAGCCACCGAGACCTGAATTGATTTTAAAACCCCGGCCGAAAGCTTGTCGCCTTCTTCGCGGGAAAAAATCTTTATGTCAACCACCTTGCCGTGTTCGCCATGCTCAAGGTAAAGGGAAGAGTCGCGCACGTCTTTGGCTTTCTCGCCGAAAATCGCCCTGAGCAGTTTTTCTTCGGCGGACAATTCCGTTTCGCCTTTGGGCGTAATTTTACCGGCTAAAATATCGCCGGAAGAAACTTCGGCGCCGATGCGGATAATGCCTTCCTCGCTAAGATTTTTTAATTTCTCCTCAGAGATATTGGGAATATCATTAGTTATCACTTCCGGCCCGAGTTTCGTATCCCGGACGTCAATCGTGTAATTCTCTATATGAATTGAAGAATAAACGTCATTCTTAACCAGGCGGTCGGAAATAATAATCGCGTCCTCGTAATTAAATCCTTCCCAGGTCATAAAAGCTATCAAAACATTTTTTCCCAAAGACAATTCGCCTTCGGCAATCGCCGGCCCGTCCGATATAATCTGGTCCTTCTTTACCTTGTCGCCCACATCAACAATCGGCCTCTGGTTTATGCAGGTAGAAGAATTAGACCGCAAAAATTTCGTTAATTCGTATCTTGTTATTTTATCTTTCTTGTTTTTTATTTCAATCGTGGCCGAGTCGGCTCTTACTATTTCCCCGTCTTCCTCCGCGATAATCACATGCCCGGAGTCGCGGGCCGCCCGGCCCTCAATCCCCGTGCCGACAATCGGCGCTTCATTTTCTATTAAAGGCACGGCCTGGCGCTGCATATTCGTTCCCATCAAAGCCCTTTGCCCGTCGTTATGTTCCATAAAAGGAATCAAGGAAGTGGCGATGGAAATAATCTGGTTGGCGGCCACGCCGAAGAAATCAATCTTTTCGACTTCATCGGTCGCCGGCTGCCCGAATCTTCTCACTTCGCATTTCTCAACCAGAAAATGCCCCTCGGAGTCAACCGGGGTGGTGGCGGCGGTGGTAATATATTTTTCTTCCTGAAAAGAATCTAAATAAACGATTTCGTCCGTCACTTTTGGCTTAACCGGAATAAGAACCCGGCGGTCAACTTTCTTAGCTATCTCTTCCGCCTGGATTTTACTTATTTCTTCCCCGTCTCTGACAATCACCGCGCCCTTTTTATTTTCTCCGACTTTGGCATAAAAAATTTCTTTTTCCCCGCCCAAATCTTCTGAAGTTAATTCCTTCACCTCAGCAATATCGCCCCGGGCAATCTGGCCAGCGGTAATTTTCGGGTCATTTTTCACGTCATGAAGGACCCGGCGGTAAGGCGCTTCCAAAAATCCATACTTGTTGAGTTTGGCGTAACTGGCTAAGTGCCCGACTAAACCGATGTTCGGGCCTTCGGGAGTCGCAATCGGGCAGATGCGGCCGTAATGGGTTGTGTGCACGTCGCGCACGTCAAAACCGGCCCGTTCTCTTGTCAGTCCTCCCGGACCCATGGCGGATAACCGGCGCTTATGCTCAAGCTCGGCCAAAGGATTGGTCTGGTCCATGAACTGGGACAGCTGGGAAGACATAAAAAATTCCTTGACTACGCTTATGACCGGCCGGGCGTTAATCAATTTATTCGGGGTTAAGCTCGTAATATCAGCCGTGCTCATCCTGTCCTTGATAATTCTTTCCATTCTGGCCAAGCCCACGCGGAACCGGTTCTGGATTAATTCGCCGATGGCCCGGACGCGCCGGTTGCCCAGATGGTCAATATCGTCTTCCTGCTCTCCCGTTATATTTAACCTGATCACTTCTTTTATGACCGCCACTAAATCCTCTTTTCTTAAAATCCGGTTTTCTTTTTTGTTCGGGACGTCAAGGCTGAACTTCCTGTTTAATTTGTAGCGGCCGACCCTACCGAAATCATACCGGTCAAACCGGAAAAACATGGAATAGATCAATTGCCGGGCGTTGTCGGTCGCGGCTAAATCTCCCGGCCTGATTCTTTTATAGACTTCCTGCAAGCCCTCGGCTTCGTTTTTAGCCGCGTCCTTAGAAATGGTCGCGTCCACATAGCTCATTACTTCTTCGTTCGTAACTTTTTTATTGGATTCATCCTTGCCCGGAATAACAAACCCTTCTTTATCGGAAAATAATTGTTTTATCTTTTCATCGCTGTCAAAGCCAAAAGACCGCAATAAAGAAGTGATGGCCACTTTTCTTTTCCGGTCAATCCTAACCCAGATGACTTTGTTAATATCGGTTTCAATTTCCAGCCAGGCCCCGCGGTTAGGAATAATTTTCGCTCCGTAGCATTTCTTTCCCTTTATAAAATCAGAAGTGAAGATAACGCCGGCGCTCCGGATAAGCTGGGAAACGACGACTCTTTCAATTCCGTTAACGATAAAAGTTCCTCTTTTCGTCATTAAAGGAAAATCGCCCAAAAAGACTTCCTGGGTATTGGTCTCCCCTGTTCTTTTATTGGAGAGGCGGGTCTTAACCCTGAGCGAGGCTTCAAAGGTTGTGTTCTTCGCTTTGCTTTCCGTTTCGTTAAACTTAGGCTCGTCCAGATAATAATCTTCAAAATACAATTCTAAATCCCGGCCGATAAAATCCGTGACCGGAGAAATTTCGTCAAAAAGTTCAGCGAGGCCCTCGGCCAGGAACCAATCATAAGAATCCTTCTGAATTTCAATCAGGTCCGGCATGGGCATTATTTCCTGGAGACTGGCCGTGATCTTATCGACTTTAATGTTTTGCGCCTTAGTATTAGACATATAAATATATAATCTATAGGTAATAATTTCGGACAACAAAAAATCTCAAGGCCTTTTGGCTTGAGTTAGAAAAAGTTATTTAATTGAGTTAGAAAGGAAAGAATAAATCACCTTGAGAAGAGAGTTTATAAATTTAAAAAGCATGGGGATTTATAATTTGGCAAAGGAAAAAAATGGGGAAGTACCTGCCCGCCATGCGACCTGCCCGCTATACTTGCGTAAGCAAGGCAGGCGGGGCCGTAAGGCGAGGCGGGCGGGAAACAAAAAAAACGGCCAAACAAGCGCAAACAGAGACGCAAATATTTCCGTTTTTGTAACGTATCTTAATTACTTTATATTAGTTAGTTATTTTCTCTTATATTAACAGCTCTGAAAAAACTTGTCAAGTTAATAAGCAAAATAATTAAAATAAATCAAATATTCCAGATTTTCCTGTATAATTAGCAAAAAAATTAATTTCCCTAAAAAAGTTATCCACAGCTTCCCTTCCCCCTTGATAAAGGGGGCTGGGGGGATTAAGGTAAAGTCAAAAAGAATTTGCCGGCGCATTTTACATCAATAAATTTTCCGGATTGTTCCGGTCCAATTCCCATTTTAACGGATTGTTAATAATATATTCCCTAATTTTATTTAATGATTTTTCGTGGCGGATTATATGATCATAAAATGATTTCTGCCAGGCGAAATGTTCATAATCGTTTTCGCCGCACCATTTTTTTACGCCGATTTTAAACCCCCGGATAACGGATGACAATGAACGCGCCCATCTCGTCTGCCAACGTGGGGAACAATAATTATTGTTCCGATTCGGTAGGGAACAAAAATTTTTGTTCCCTACGTTTTTGTTCCCTACGGCAACGGGATTTTCAATAATAATTATTCCGTGGATATGATTGGGCATTATAATAAATTCATCCAATTTCACGTCCGGAAAATGTATTACAATTTCCTGCCAAAATTTTTCCGCCGTTTTACCGATTTTTGACAACCGCATTTCGCCGTTTATAATTTTACCGAAAAAATATTCCCTGTTTTTCGCGCAGATGGTTACGAAATACCAGCCGTCCTGCGCGTAATTATAATCCTTTAACCTGTTTAATTTGCGGTTTTTGGTGTTTGGCATGGGTTAATATCGTTATTCCCCCTTTTATCAAAGGGGGTTAGGGGGATTTTAGCCATTGGCTCATTATTAGTAATTTTTCCCTTGCCTCGCGCCAGTTCCAAAATCTTCTCCAATTTTTTCCGTTTCCGAAACTGAATCATCTCTTTGGCTTTCAAAAGAAGATTTTTAATCGGCGACAACATTATCTCTCCCCCTTTCGGCAAAGGCCCGTCTCGCTGAAGGCTCGCCGAGGCGGAGGGTAAGGGGGGATTACCTTGAGAAATTTGCCCCCTTTCGGCAAAGAGGGTTGGGGGATTTTCGGCTGACGGAGTGGAGAAGGGCTCTGGGATTGGCGAAGTTCCTCCTCCCTGTTGAAGGGGGTCGGGCTTGCCTGCCTCGCCGACAGGCGGGCCCGCCAAAGCATTTGCGTCGGTGGGCTGAAGTGGGTCGGAGGGATTTATTGGCTCCGGGGTTGGTTCTGGCTTGCCCGCCGTAGTCTCGGCGGGGAGGTTAATAGGCTCTGGGATTGGCGAAGTTCCTCCCCCTTGCGAAAGGGGGTCGGAAGGATTTTCAACAGGCTCTGCTGGTGAAATTTCTGGGGTGGGGTTTTCTATGTTTTCGTTTGGCATGGGAGTTATTTTTTGGTTAGGTAAATAATTGAGACAACACAACAATTAAAAACGATAGTAAAAATAAAATAAATATTTGTTCAAAATTAGTGAAGCTAAAGGCCAAGAAAGAAAATAAAGCCAATAAAGAAAGAAGACAAAGAAAGAAAAAAATTATACTAAAGGTTATTTTTTCATTTTTTATTTTTTTTTCTTGTTTTTCTATTTCTTCTTGTATAATATGATAAAAAGTTTTTAATCCTTTACTATTTCGTGAGCCAATAACTTTATAATGAATATTCTCATTATAATTATATATATTATTAGCTAGATATAAAGCACTTTTTTCGTCTGGGTTGCTTAAATTAAAACTCCCAATAAATCTATTATAATCATGATGAACTTGACTGAACTCTAATTGAATTTTTAGTTGAACGATTCTCGAAATTTCTATATTACTAGAACACAAATCTCTTCTAAAACTTTCTAGGCTGTTGAGTGTTCTTATCCCCTGGTTATAGTTAGCTAACGCCTCATGAAATTTATCGCTAAAATCAATTACCCCAAGCTGTACCATAACGTCTTTAAGAGATGAATTTTCAATATCAAAAATAATGCGCGAAGGGTTTGTAAACTCAAGTTTTCTTGTATCATCAGGATGACCAACATACCCCTCATTATCAGCACTAGCCCAAGAACCAGAAATACTTAATTGATGCTTTAAGGAAATTAAGACTTGATTATATCTATTAAATTTATCGTTTTTATAATTCAAAAAAACTAAAAATAAAGCAACAAATGCAGATAATCCTACTAAGTTGCTCAACGTTATAATGCTATTTATATATTCAAACATATATTTTAATTATTTTCGTTTTCCATAGTTTATTTTTGGTTTTTCTTTAAATCTTGCCAAGAGTATTGTTTAACTTTTCCGCTTTTATCAACAGAAAAAATATAAAGCAATAATTTTTTTGCCACTTGCCAGGGTAATCGGCGCAAAGCGATTTTAGCCGAACTTTCCGGCAAACCAAGACCAAAATAATATCTTGTGCTTCCACCGATTTTCATTCTAGTAATAATCTGTCCCAAAGAGTAAATAAAAGCTACTTCTTTATGCGAATTATTTGATTCTATATTCACACTTTTGCCCTCACCCTTGCATTCTATTAAAAAATATCTTGAATACCTATTATGCCGGACTTTAATATCCACGCCCTTTTCTCTTAAACCGCCAAATTGCAAATTCGTGCCCCATTCATTCTGCGACAAATATTTTATAATTGCCCGTTCTACAAATTCCTCGGTGATTGATTTTTTTATTCTATTTTCCATAGAATTAATATTTAATTCTGAACTTCCCGGATTTTACCAGTTTAATACTATTATAATTATCGGGGTCGCTAAATTCAAATTGCCAAATTGAATAAATATCCTTACCACTCGCTTTATCAAAAAATAGTGTAATAACTTTTTTCTTTGTCTGCTCTTGCCATTGTCTAAATGGATAGAAAAGCTGACGGATGATAACATTTGTCGCACTAAAGTTTTTTGCCTCAATAAGCACAACTTGATTTTTACCTTCATAACCAGCGTCAACTTCTGTCTGCACGCTTGAAACCTTAATAACTTGCTTACCAACTTTAAACTCAAAATCAGGAGTATATTTCCTGCCTCGTATTGTGAGAACAAGCGAAGGATCTTCCATAAAAGTACGGATTAAACTTGCAGCGTAAGCGAAATCAAGATGTTGCATTTCTGAATTACCGATTTTTGCTGTGTCTAATTGAAAATCAAGTTTCGAAGAATAAACCACAACCTCTTTTTTAATTTCCGGAATATCAATATACCCCTCGCCTTTAATAATGTTGTAATAGCCATTTTTTACGGGGAGCAAAAACAAATGATGTTTTTGGAAAATATCCGGTCTATTTTCCCTGCTATCTTGTTTGCATAAAATACGGACTTCTTTCTCGCCTGTCTCTTTGAATTTTTGGCAGGCCCGCTTTATTTGCATTGCAGAGAGTGGAAACGGCGATTTATCAAAATCGTGATCTAAAATTTTATAATCATCAAAGATTTTTTTCCAAGATTTGCTGTTTGCCATAGTAATAGTATTAAAGTAATTTAGTATTTTATTTTTTTAAATCTTCGAATCTTTTGATAGATAAATCTAAATATTTTTTTTCTAAATCAACACCAATAAATTTTCTATCATTAAGAGCGCAAGCTAACCCAGTTGTAGATGATCCGGCAAATGGGTCTAGAACTAGATCGCCCTTATTAGTACCGGCCATAACAATACGAACCAATAAATCAATCGGCTTTTGCGTCGGGTGCTTGCCAAATTTCTTTTCAGCCGGTTTTGGAGTGCCCATAGACCAAACACTACGCATTTGTAAATTAGGTTTCTTTAAAAAATCTTCCGGCCAATTGCCGTTCTTCATTAAATCATAATTAAATTTATGCTTGGTATTAATTTTCTTGCCAGTTTTAGAATTAACCAAGTCTTTTCTCGCCCATATTAAAGTTTCATGGCTAGCTGTAAAAAACCGACAGCTCAAATTTGGTGATGCGTTTGGCTTGAACCATGCTATATCGTTTAGAATGTGAAATTTAGCTACTTGAATGGCGAACCCACATTGATAAATTGAATGGTAGGTACCGCTAACCCAAATTGTACCGCCTGGCCTTAATACTCTATAGCAGGCCTTAACCCAAGCTAGTTGAAATTCAAAGTCTTTTTTTAAACCATTGCTAACATCCCATTCACCCTTGTTAACGCTAACCATGCGGCCGGCGTGGACAGAAAAACCGCCATTTGAAAGAAGATAGGGCGGATCAGCAAAAATCATATCAATAGAATTTTCAGGAATCTGCCCCAATATCTTTAAACAATTATTTTTATATAAAACAAAATTATCCTTAACAAAATAAGGCTTATCTTTTATGTTTGCTATTACTTTCTTTTTTACGACCATATTTTATTACAAAGACAATAAATGGCTTCTATATCTTAATTTTCTCATATACCCCCTTTTTAGTCAAAAAAAGCCTCCGGTTTCAGCGACGGGAGGCTTTATGCTTTTTTCCTTTCTTTTGCTTCGGCTGTTGCGGCCGGTCCACAAAAAAATTGCGGAAATCCGGAAAAAACCCGGGCTAAAAGGAAAGTAAAGTTTAAAAAAAATCGCCAAGGCGCTTGGCGATTTTATCTGTCTTGTCTGACAAAATATTAAATGGTTCCGTCCCTTTCATATTTATCCCAATCAAAGGTTTTACAGAAATTTATAATTTCCTCTCCTCCGAGATTACTTATCCCGTGCAAAAACCGTTTCTCATTGTATTTGCTGATATCAAATGTCTCTCCCGCAATTTCTTCTGGCGATGGCACGGGCGGTTCTTTCCAGCAAGAAATTATTTTTTTCATTAGCGGACAATGCCGGCCGGATGGATAAAGATCGATGTACTTTTTAGCGAGATCATAAATCATCAAACCATAGTCCATCTGGACTAATGTTCTTCTCTCAAGTATATCTTCATTGACAAAAACCAATTTAAAGTAAAGGCAATGAACTTTGAGAATTTCATACAAGGCTTCCTCTCTGTCAGCAAACGCGGGTTTCTGCTTTGACAAAGTAAAAAGAAGATACTGGGCTTGTAAATAACCCGCGGAAGTATTCTCCTTTTCTAACTCTCTTACCTTAACAAGCGTCTGCTCAACCTGCTCTTCGTCAGATTTACCGCAGCCAACGAAAACGAAGACGGCCGCGAAGGCCAAAAAAAGAAAAACCCCAAACAATCCTAGCTTCTTCATGGCTCACCTCTTTGATTAATTGTGAAAGTGCGAGTTCCCCTTACCGCCAGGCCAAATTCTTTGGCAATCATCTATCTTTAACTTTACCCCAATCTTCTCACTTTTAGCCTTAAAAGTCAAAGCTACCTCACCCCGTCGTCCCGCCCCTTGCGAGGAGCGAGACTCCTCCCCTCTCCTAATTAGGAGAGGGGGCGGGGGTGAGGTGGGGGTAATTAAAAAAGCCCTGCACCATACGATACAGGGTTTATCTTTTCTTGTGTTTCTTTTTGCTTGATTTTTGCTTCTGCTGTTGCGGCCTGTCCACAAAGAAATTGCGGAAATCCGGAGTAAGCGTCCAGGCAGAGAGAGGCACTAACTGCATTGCGCCCTTTACTTTTTCTTCTTCCTCCATTACGAGGTCCGAAGCGACTTGGTCAAGGTATAACCTTACAGCTTCGGGCTCTTCAAATATTATTTCCTCGGGCCCTTCTCCCTCAATCTCCATTTTGCTTCCGCAATTAGGATCCTGGCTCCGGGCGATCCGGCAGTCAATCGGCCTGGCCGGATAAATACTGCACTCACCAAGCGAGTTTAAGAACGGGCACGGCCTTTTGCCATAATAAATTTCGCGCAAAGGTCCGGCGGCGAGCACTTCCCAACGGCTGGGCAAGCTACCTGAATGAAATTTCCTGGCAACCCTGTCCAGCCAGCGCGATTCTTTATTAACCCGCTGGATAATATTATGCCTGGCTTGCCGGGAAAGGGAGGCTAAATAATCAACGATTAATTCCATTTCTAACGTCGTGCAGCAGATCAGCTGATAGCAGCAGGTAGAGCAGCCGCAATGGCAGGCAATCTGGTTGCTTCCTAAAAATTCCGCCATTAACTCGTCAACCAGATTAAAAATATTTTTTACCCTTTCCTTGCCCGTGGCAGAAGCGTCAAGCCGGCTTAAAAAAATTTCTCTTGCCCGGTCATAAATCTCTTGTTCCCTGGCATCCAAACGTCCTGAAGACAGGCTTAGCCCCTCACTATCTATTTGCTCAAACAAACACATGGTTTTCTCCTCGTTTTAAAAAGATCATGAATATAAAGATTGATATATAAATATAAGGTATGGTTAGGTTCTTGTCAATAATTAGGCACGCCCCGAGCGAGCATAGAAAAGCTTATTTTAATATTTTAGATTCTATATCCCTTCTTCTCGTCCCGCGAAACCCCGCTCCTCGCAAGGGGCGGGACTCCCCCCCCCCCTCCTAATTAGGAGA
>Ga0265296_1000818_pt1 | contig 41386 bp, 50 predicted proteins | sample MunlanPumphouse1_FD_189073 | JGI IMG/M metagenome (GOLD analysis project Ga0265296, IMG submission 189073) | Groundwater microbial communities from a municipal landfill in Southern Ontario, Canada - Pumphouse #1 | ecosystem: Environmental > Aquatic > Deep subsurface > Groundwater | place... | reverse complement strand
CCTCCCTACGCGCGCGAGCGCGCAACCACAATACCAAACCGCAGCCGCGAGGAGCGCGAACGCCCCGGTGACACCTTGGAAGCCCGCGCCCGCCTCGAAAATTATGATTGCGGGTGCAACACCGAAGCTCACCGCGTCCGCGAGCGAATCCAGTTCGCGCCCGAACGCGTCCGGTTTCGAGCGGCGCGCAACGCGTCCGTCGAGTGCATCGAAGAACACCGCGGCAAGCACGAAGCCCACGGCTAGCCAAGGCGAATAATAGCGCGCCGCGACTATCGCGAGGAAGCCGCACGACGCCCCGGCGAGGGTCACCCAGTCCTTTAGCGCGAGTTTCACGAAACCCTTTAAACGAGCTTTCCTTAAAAAACTAAAGGGGCTTGTAGCTCAGCTTGGCTTAGAGCGCCAGTCTTATACGACGCGCGCGCCACGAAAGGTGACGCGCTCTGCTGAGACAACTGGATGTCCCGGGTTCAAATCCCGGCAGGCCCACTATGGTGGTGGCTTCATTCGACTTGGATGGGACGCTGGCGGATACGCACTTCGACCAAATCCTGTGGTTCAAGGCGATTCCCGAGGCGTACGCCCGCAAGCAAGGCATGCCCTTCCCCGAAGCGCTCGACCACTGCAAGCGCGCCTACGACCTCGAAAGCGACGCGTCGCTCAGGTGGTACGACGTAAACCACTGGCTCGCGCTTTTCGGGCTCGAATCCGAGAAAAAACACCTGCTCGAAGGTTCCCCGCGTTTGTCGCGCCTTTTTCCCGACGCCATACCCGCACTCGAATCGCTGAAGTCGCGCGGGTGCCGCATCATCATTTTCTCAGGCGCCATGCACGAGTTCATACGCCTCAAGCTGCAGGAGGACTTCCTCGAAGAATACTTCGAAGGCGTTTACTCCGCTACCGAGGACTTCAAGTCCGTGAAAAAAGAGGCTCCTGTCTTTTCCGCGCTCTGCGAGCGCTTGGGCGTTTCCCCCGAAGAGTTGTGGCACGTGGGCAACAACCACTTGTTCGACTACCAAGCGCCGCGTTCTTTGGGAGTCAACGCGTTTTACCTGGACCGCGAGAAAAACGAGAAAGGAGAACACGTGGTGCACGACTTGAAGGAGTTCGCCGCAAAGGTGCTTGAATGCTGACCCTCGTCTTCGCCGAATCCTCGCTCGAGTTCCGCCGCGGACGCGCGCTCGACGCGAACCGCGACTGGCGCGAACTCGCCCGCCTCGAACACAAGGACAAGCGCGGACGCCCGGACATAGTCCACGACTTGCTCAAGCTCTCCCTGGATTCGGAACTCAACAAGCGCGGCCTCCTCCGCGTTTTCGTGCATTGCTTCGACGACCACGTCATCACCGTTGCGCCCGCGCTCCGTTTGCCGCGCTCGTACGCGCGCTTCGTCGGGTTAATGGAGGATTTGAACCGCAAGAACAAGCTCGCCGTTGACGGCGAGACGCTGCTGGAAATCAAGACGCAAACCCTCGCGGACTTGCTCGCGGAATTCAAGGAAGAGAAAATCGTTCTCGACTGCCGCGGGGAGCGCAAGACGCTCAAGGAGTTCTCCAAACAATTGAAAGGCGACGCCCTCGTGGTAATCGGGGGTTTCCCGCACGGCGCCTTCCTCTCCGACGTCTTGGATGCCTTGCCTCGTTGTTCGCTCGCCTCCGAAGAACTCACCGCCCCCGCGATACTCGCGAAGACAATCGCGTGCGCAGAACTCGCCCAAGGTTTTTGATTTGAAGCCCTACCACTTCACAGCCGCAGCGTTCGTGGTCAGCGGCGACCGCGTGCTCCTCGTGAAGCACCGCAAGCTTTCGTTGTGGCTGCCGCCGGGAGGGCACATCGAACGCAACGAACGCGGCGACTATATTGAGTCACCCGAGGAAGCGGCCGTGCGCGAAGTCTTGGAAGAAACGAGCTATCACGTGCGCATCATCGGGAAACGCGTGCCCTCGCGCAGCGAACGCCGCACCCCCTTAATCGTGCCCGAAGACAACCACATCCACCCGATTAACGACGAGCACGACCACTTCGGTTTTGACTTCTACGCTGTACTCGAGCCCCTCGAACAGCCCGAGGGAAAAGGCGACGAGGAATACGCCTGGTTTGACTCTGGGCAGCTTGTGGAACTCGCGGGAAGCGAACGCGACGGCGCCCGTCTCGACGAGGATGTTGCGTACCGCGCACTCAACGCGCTCCAAGCGGCTTTAAAACGCGGCTGAACCGAAATTATATTACCTCATGGAAAGCTCCCCGCGCGAACGCTGCAATTATTACCTCGCCTTGGCGTGCAAGACGTGGAAGCGTTCGCCCGCTCTTGCCAAGCGTTACGTCACGATTGCCCGCCGCCTCGCGATGCGCCACCGCGTGCGCCTGGGCTCCAAGGAATTCTGCAAATCGTGCGGCGCGCCCTTCGTGCCGGGCGTCACGCTGCGCGTGCGGCTGGCGGGGAAAAAGGCTTTATATATTTGTTCAGCCTGTAATAGAGTGAAACCGTTCCCGTATTCTAAGCGAAAGCAATAGGGAATCAAGGTGTTCGAATAATATGGTTAGCGAGCTCATGAAAACCAAGCCCGGCGTGGCAATAACGAAGATAGCGGACAAGCTCGAGCGGGGAGCGCTCGTGAAGCCGCCCGCATGGGCGGGCGCCCTCAAGATGGGTCCGTGCAACGAGCGCGCCGTGATGATTCACACGGTGTGGTTCAAGCGCGCGGCAAGCGTGCTCCGCACGTTTTATCTTTCCGAAGGGAAACCAGTGGGCGTCGAACGCCTGAGGAACAAGTACGGCGGACGCAAGCGCCACACGGTGGGCCGCGCCCACCACCGCAAGGCTGGCGGCGGCGTAATCCGCCGCGTAGTCATGCAACTCGAAGCCGCGGGCTTCGTAATGCGCGCGGGCAAGAACGCCGGGCGCGTGATAACCGCGAAAGGCAAGCAGTTCGTGGACGCAGCCTTGAAGTGACGTTGAATTGGAGGAACCGCAAAACGGGAACGCCGAGGATTTGAGGCGCGCGCGGGAAGCCGAGATGAAGATGCGCTTGTTTTCGAAACAGGCGCTCTCGCAGGAGGCTTTCGAGCGGCTCTCGAACATCCGCGCGGCGAACCCGGAACTCTACGTCCGCATAATCGAGCTCCTCGCCGCCCTCGCGCGTGCGGGCAAACTCGAAGGCAAGATGCCGGACGCGGAGTTCAAGCGCCTCGTGGAGCGCGTCCTCCCGCCCCGCAGGGAAACCAGGATAATCAGGAAGTGAACAAAAAATGTCGCGCGTAAAAACCGAGGAAAAGAAGAAGGCGCTAGGCCGCCTGTTGAGGCAGAACCGCCGCGTGCCCATCTTCGTGATGGCGCGCACCAGGCGCCGCGTCACCCGCAACGTGAAGTCGCGGAACTGGCGCTCGCGGAAACTCGATTTGAAGGTTGATTAGGTAATTATGGCTGACGAGGAAAAATTCAAGGCACCCGAACAGAAGACTGCGGAAGAGAAGCCGGTCGAATCCCAGAAGAAGGAAGAGGCCGCGCGCGCCCACGAGCCCAAGGCGGAGAAAACCGCCTCCAAGAAGGAATCCCCCGCGAAGGAGGAGAAGAAGCGGGAAATCGTGCTCAAGCGCATCGCCACCTTCTCGCTCGCCACGGCGTGCAAGAAGCCGTTGCAGACGCGCTCGAATTACGCCGCGCGCCTCACGCGTGCGGAAGTCGCCCGCGCCTTCAAGGTCGAGTTGAAGAAAGTCAAGCTCGACCCCAAGGTGTCCGAGGCGTTGTTCGTGCGCGGCGGCTGCAGGCCTCCAAAGAAGATCAAGCTCTCGTGTTCAAAGGACAAGGAAGGCATCGTCCTCGCGGAAATCGCGTGAAGAAATGGATTACAAGCTAATCAAGGAGAACGTGGACAAGAACCCGTTCCTGGGTTTGTTCCTTCGCGCCAGCGAAAAACACCTCCTTGCCCCACCGCGCCTGCCAAAACACTACGTTGACCGCCTCGCGGAAGCGCTCGGTGTTGCGCCCGTGCGGTTCTTCGTGGACGAATCCCCCTACCTCGGACTCTTCGTGACGTTGAACTCCAAGGGTTGCGTGCTCCCCAAGATGGCGGGCGGACGCGAACGCAGCATACTCAAGGAAGCCGGGTTGAACGTCGTCGTCCTGTCCACGCCCCACGCGCCGGGCAACACGATTTTGTGCAACGACCACGCCGCACTCCTCTCGCCGGGTATAAGCAAGAAGGATGTTGCGGAAATCACGGACGCGCTCGGCGTGGAAGTCCACCAGCAGCCCTTCGCCGGACGTCCGGCGTTCGCAGCCACGAGCGTTGCCACCAACAAAGGCGTTTACACTTACAACGAGTTGAGCGAAGTCGAGGTGAAGTTCCTCGAAAAAATCTTCGGCGTGCCTGCAATGATTGGCACGAGCAACTTCGGTGTTCCCTTCAATTCGCTCTCCATAATCGCGAACTCGCGCGGCGCGATAATCGGCGACCACACCACGGGTTACGAAGCGCAACGCATTTATGAAGCGCTCGCGTGAACTCCTAATCATGGAAAACAACGCACTCGAATCGGCTTACCAGTACGCCCAAGCGCGGGCAACCGAACTCCAACGCCAGGCGGAGACAATCCAACGCCTCCTAGCGGAATGCATTTCCGCCGAGGCGGCTTTGAAGAACGCGGGACGCGAGTCCCTCGTGCCCATCGGCGCGGGGACGTTCGTGCCCGCAACCACCCGAAAGGGCAGCGCACTCATCGAAGTCGGCTCGGGCTTCTGCCTTGAGGCAACGCCCGAGGAGGCTGCCGCGAGCATAGCGAAGAAGCGCGCCCAACTCGAGAAAGCGTTCGACAATGTCCAGAGGCTCCTCGAGGAAGCCAGCCGCGAACTCATGGGGCTCGAAGAAAAACTTTCACAGTGAATTTGTCAAAATGTTCGGGTTACTGAAAAAGAAGCTCGCCTCCTTCGTGGACGCAATCACCCACAAGAGCGAGGAGGCACCCGAACCGCAGAAACAAGAGCCCGCGCCGGTAAAACTGGAAATGCAACCGGAAGCGCGCGTCCCGGAGCAACCAATTTCCGAACCAGCATCCGAATCGCAAGCGCCTCAACAACAAATTCCAGAACGCGTTGAACAAAAACAAGAACCGGTTGTTGAGCTTGAAACCTTTTCCATTGAACCCGTTTCAATCGAGCCAGTCCCGCCTGCACCCGAACCAATTGAATCCGAACCGAGCGCAGTCGAACCTGCCCCTCCTGTTAAGCCCGTCGAGGAGAAACCGGTTTTCATCGAACCGTCTCTTGTCCGCGAGCCGATTGCTCCCGCACCTACGCCAAAAGCTTCGATTGTCCCCGAGCCGGACTTGTACGCGAAACCCGCGCCTGCGCCCGCACCCGTGAAAGAAGACGACGTCGCGCGCGAGGCAACCGAGTTCCTCGCCGTGGAGGCGAAACCCGAGAAGAAAACCCTTCTACCCAAGCTCGGTTTCCTCTCTAAAATCAAGAGCGTGTTCTCGGGCACGGTAACCGTGAGCGAGGCGGAACTCAAGCCCATGCTTGAAGAATTGGAAGTCGCGCTCTTGGAGAACGACGTTTCATTCGACACCGCCGCGTTCCTCACCGACGACTTGCGCACCCGCCTTTCGGGACGCCCGCTCCCCAAGTCGGGTTTGAGCGCCGCAGTGACGCAAACCGTGCGCGAGTCCCTCCTCGACTTGCTTGCCGCGAAGCCGTTCGACTTGGTGGAACGCGCGCGCGCCAAGAAACCCTTTATCATCTTGTTCCTCGGACCGAACGGCTCCGGCAAGACTACGACGCTCGCGAAAATCGCGCACTACCTCAAGAAGCGCGGGTTAACCAGCGTTATTTCCGCGTCGGATACCTTCCGCGCCGCAGCCATCCACCAGGCAGTGGAACACGGCGAAGCCCTGGGCGTGCGCGTAGTCAAGCACGATTACGGTGCGGACCCTGCCGCAGTCGCGTTCGACGCCGTAGCCCACGCGAAAGCCAACAACATCGACGTTGTTCTTGTTGATACTGCCGGACGCCAGGAAACGAACTACAACCTAGTCCGCGAAATGGAGAAAATCAACCGCGTGCTCTCCCCCGACCTCAAGGTTTTCGTGGGCGAAGCGGTTGCAGGACACGCGCTCATCGAACAAGTCAAGAAAATGGGTGAAGCCGTGGGCGGACTCGACGGCATCGTCCTGACGAAAATCGATTGCGATGCCAAAGGAGGCGCCTCGTTGAGCGTTGCCCACGAGGCGGGCATTCCCGTGCTCTTCGTTGGCGTGGGACAAGGTTACGATGATTTGCAGCCGTTCGACGCCAAGTGGTTCGTTGAGAGAATGCTTCCTGAGAACAACTAATGCCCTCCATTGCTTTTTTGTTGAAGCCAAGTGCACTGCTCGACCAAGAATTAAAATCATTAAAGGCGCGAATCGGATCGATTGCAGGCGAATACATTCAATTGAGGCATCACGAGCCGCATTTGACTTTGTATTTGGCGGAGTTTACCGGGCCAGTCAACGCCAACGCGATTACGGCTGCTTTGCCGCCCATTCCGAAAATCGATTTCTCGCTGAAGGGCTGGCGTGTTTTTGAAGAGCGCGGCGAGAAAGTCCTCACCTGCCAACTCGAAGAAAATCCGCAATTGAGCCGTCTTCAATTGTCCTTGGTTGACGCCCTTGCCCCGTTCAAGTCCAAAAAACTTTCACCGTGCTGGGACGCATTCGAATTCGGAGATGCGGAGAAAGAGAATCTGGCGAAGTACGGCGCGCCGTACGTGGGCTCTAATTGGATTCCCCACTTGACCGTTGCCTCGCTTTTACCAGACGCGTTTGACGCGGTTTGGCCCGAAGTGGAAAACGATTGTCCAACCGGTGTTCACTCTTTCGTTGAATTACAAGCGACTTTAGTACGCGGGTTTGAGCAAATCGGGGAACTATTCTCGATTCAAGTGCGCTTGTAGAACCGCGTGCGTCCCTTGTCCGCCCGTTCCTCGAACTCCAGGAAACCGTTCTTCACCAAGCGGTCCAAGTAAGTGCGGATGCTGCGCTCTCCCAGATTCAACCCCGCCTTCTCGGCGGCCGCGTATAACTCGCCCGAGAGCACGCCGTCCCCCACGAGTTCGAGCAGCGTTTCCTCGGCTTGATTCAAGCGCGACAACTTCTTTTCCACGGACGCGTTCGTTGCCTCGCGAGGGACATCTTCGGCTTCCACTCGCTCGGCGTTCCGCGCCTCGGCGCGGCGTCCGGCTGCGAGCAGCAAGTTTAGCGTGACGCGGCAGTCCCCGCCCTCCCTTGCGCCTCGCGCCACGCAGACGCCGAGCGCCTCGTCGGTCATTGCGTTCGGCTTGAACGCCTTGGTTGCGCGCTCGCGCGCGATTTCCCTCAACTGCTTTGGCGTGTACGGTTTGAACTCGACGCGTCCCGCGATGAATGCGGCGCGCACGCGTTCGTCCAACCGCGAGAACGCCTCGTGGTCGTTCGTGATGCACACAACACCCACGGCGGCTCCAGTGAGCTCGCGCGAGCGCGTGAAATCATATAATACGCCGCCTTCCCCGCGCGCAAGGAGCTGGTCGACTTCGTCCAGCACGACTATCGGAATCACGCCTTCCTTCTTGCACGCCTGCGCGATTCGCTGGAACACCTCGTCGCCAGCCAACCCGCGGCGCGGGAGGGCTTCGCCGACTTGGCGCGCGAGCTCGGCCAACACGCCCTGGCGCGTGTATACTTGCCAGCAGTTCACATAAACGATGCGGACGTTACCCTCGTCGGCAAGGGAGTTGCAGGCGTAGCGCACGCAGCACGTTTTCCCGACTCCGGTCCTGCCTTCGATGAACAGGGGCTGGGGCTGCCCGCCTTTGAGCGCGGGCTTCAACGCTGCCGCGATTTCGCTCAACTCGGCTTCGCGTCCGGGCAGGCGCTCGGGCACGAACTCGGGTTCCAACGCCTCCAGGGAACGGAAAACACCCATTGTTCATTTACCACCGCGGGGGTGGCTTTATTGCTTGCGCCTTGCCCTCGAAACGCCGCCTTTTTTAAACTCAAGCGGGTTAGTTGGTTTAAGCAATTTTTCGAGGTCGATGGAAACTTGAGGAAAGCACAAGGAGCGTTCGAGTACGTCTTACTGTTGGGAGGCGTGCTGTTGATAGTGGTTTTAGCGGTTGTATTGCTGCGCGGCGGTTTGTTCGAGTCAAGCAGCCAGAACGTGCAGCTCAGCGCGTGCCAGAATGCTTTGGTAACCGCGCCCGGCTGCTTTGCGGACGGCGTGTGGCAGGATGCTATACAAGTGCCGGTCAGCACCTCTTGTTACGCCACGTTGGATAACGCAGGTTACGATTGCGTCGTATTGGACCAAACCTGCGAGTGCGGTACTCAGCCCGGTTGAGCTCTCCAATTTTTCCTTCTTTTCGTTTTTTATACTCCCCCAGCGTAAGCCATTCGTGAAACGCGGACAGGCTGCAGTTGAGTACATCCTCTTGATAGCCTTGGGACTCTTCGTTCTCGTCATCGCGTTCGCCCTCGCGTTCTACGTGCGCACCTTCGCGGATGCGACGCTCTTGGAAGTCGCCCTCAACCGGAACGAAACCATCCAAATGCTCATCGGCTGAACTGTTGTTACTGCTAGATAGTTACTTTTATATATGTTGGATGTGCTTAATCATTATCGAAAGAGAGGTTCTATTCAAATGGCGTTGAACAAGTTGGTTTTCGTGTTGCCGGTTCTCTTGGCGTTGAGCGCCGGCGCGGTTCTTGACTGCGCTAAAGTTCATTCTGTTGGAACTTATGAGTATCAATGGAATTGTGTTCAGGGTTCTAACCATGGTCAGATGTGGATTCCCGATGCGGGTATGCCTGGTTCTTATCCCAAGTGGCATGTTGTTGTTGATTATGTGAGTCCGGCTGCGGGGCATTATGTTACCGTGTCTTGTTGGCATGATGTTTCGTCTCCGTTGAAGGGCGGTCGTTCTGGTGGTTCGGTTTGGGAGTCGACTCTGAACATTAACTCGAATTTCGTGCGTGTTGCCACGACTTTGATTGAAGAGGGTTTTTGGACGCCGTCGGGTGGTGTGTGGGCTTCGGCGGGTTGTCCTCGTGTAGTATATATAAATTACCAGTACGCGGACAGCGTGCACCAAGCGTATATACAATTGAATTGGGCTTACGGCAAGCGCAGTTGGAGTTCGAGCAGTGTTGTTTCGGACTATTTGATTAAGCGCGCGGGTTGAGTAACCCGTTGTTTTTTATTCTCTCTTTACCTCCCTAAACCGTAGTGTTCCAGGGGAGGGGTCTTGCGTTGTTCTCGAAAAAGTTTTTAGCGTTTGTTTTATTGGCTAGTTTTGCGCCCACACCGTTCGTTGTTACTCCCGAATAGTTACATTTAAATACTTGGTTTTCCATAGTTGTTAGCGGAAAGGGAGGTTCTGGTGAAATGGCGTTGAATAAACTTGCATTCGTTTTGCCTATTCTGTTGGCTAGCTCTTGTTTTGCCGTTTTGGATTGTGCTAAAATCCATTATGTTGGTTCTTATGATGAGCAGTGGCTGTGCGTTCAGGGTTCTAATCACGGCCAGTTGTGGTTGCCTGCCCAGGGCGGGGGTGCGGGTTCGTATCCTAAGTGGCATGTTGTTGTTGATTATGTGAGTCCGGCTGCGGGGCATTATGTGACTGTTTCGTGTTGGCATGATGTTTCGAAGGGTGTTTCTCGTGCGTCGCCTGGTGTTTGGGAATCGACTTTGAACATTAACTCGAATTTCGTGCGTGTTGCCACGACTATGATTCAAGAGGGTGCTTGGACGCCTTCGAGTGGCGCGTGGTATTCTGCTGGGTGCCCTCTTGTAAGCTACAATGATTACCAGTATTCGGACAGCGTTCACCAGGCGAACCTTGACTTGAATTGGGCGTATGGCAAGCGTAGGTAGACTGTCCGTAACTGTGTCTCAGATTATCTGGCTAAGCCGTTCGTTTTTTATTCTCTCTTTACCTCCCTAAACCTTAGTGTTTCAGGGGAGGGGTTTTGCGTTGTTCTCGAAGAATTTCTTAGTTTTCGTTTTGTTGGCTAGTTTTACGTTCGCCGCCCCGTGCGGCAAGGGCGGCGGTATCTGGATTGTCTCGGGGCTTCAAACCTGTTCGGGAGTCATTAATGTTTCTAACCTCACAATTCAAAGTGGCGCGAGCCTGGTTTTAGAGGATGCAACTTTGACCGTCGGGGACGCTGGCTGGATTTGGGCTGAACCTGGTGCTTCGCTCATAATCCGCGGTTCCACGGTTGACGTTTACTATCCTGGCGTGCCGCCCGCAGACGCACGATTCTATTTCATGGTTGACGGTGCGAGCTTCGAGTTCTCGGATAGCACCCTGAAGCACTGCGGCGAACTTTCAGATTTTCCCATTCAGTTTGGCTTGTTTGTGAACGCCTCTAATGCCGTTTCCGTAAAAAACAGCGTTTTCGAGTACAATCACTACCCGCTCCGCGTCAGCAACGCTTGTTCTGGTCCACTTTGCTCACTTACCGTAACTGGCAACCGTTTCGCGTTCAACGAACAGCTTATTCGATTAACTTCTATTCCTAATAATCTTAATTTTTCGTATAACAACGCTTCATTCGGTGGCGGGGATTATGCTGTTCTTTTCGAGTCCGTGAACTTTTCTAAGGCGTCTAATAATTTTGTTTCCAATTGTGCTGGCGGCTTCTCGTTCTTGTCTTCGAGTTTCAATGAAATCAGTTACAACGACTTGAGCGTCGAAGAGTACGGCATACGCCTTCTGGATTACTCTTTCGGCAACCTTGTTTTGGGCAATGTGGTGGACGGCAGCGTTTACTTGATGAACTGTGACGGGCTCCAGTACTCGGGCGGGAGCGTCACGGGTATCGTAGAGTTCCCGTTCGGGATGTCGAACATCGCCTCGCTGGGAAGCGTTGCCGATGGAACGGTGAGTGTGGGCGAAGTTTACAGCGGACAGGGCACGGTGCGCATCATTTCGAACTCGAGCGTCACTAACATGGATTTCGAAGAGGGCACGAACTACCGTTTCGACGACTCGCGCGTGGAAGGCGTGGACTTCTCGGCGAGCTCGAAAGTTGACTTGAACGGCTCCGAGTGCTACAACTGCACGTTTGGGGTGACTGCGGAGGCGTTGTTGCCTTGTTACGACCCGTGCGGTTCGAGTTGTTGGGTTACTGGAGGCTGCCCCGACCCGAGCGGCAATTATTCGCAAATATTGAATTCTTACGCGGTCAAGCTCACGGGCGACAAGCCGGGTTTGTATTATTCGACGGTGGAAAGCAAGAACGGCACCGGGGTGCTCGTTCAGAATGCGGACGGCGCGGTAATCAACGAGTCGCGCATAAGCGGGTCGCAGGGTTTGTACGTGAAGAACTCCGGGGATGTTTTAGTAGAACACGTGACTTTCGAGCCCGATAAGTTCGAAGTCAACTGGGAGTTACGCGAAGAGCTCTCGCTGGGTGACGAGTACGCTGAATCCGAGGGCGGTGTTGGCTTGGAATCCGTCAAGCGCGTGAGTTTCGCTGCGGGACAGGGTGGCGGCGGTTTTACGCCGTGTTTTGCGGTTTCGGGTTGCAATTGGGAGTACGCGCCGGGTGCATCTGTTAACATTTGCGGGTGCTATGATAGTGAATCCGTGCCGTGGGCTTGCATTAATTTGTTCGGTCCGTTCGGTTCGACCTGTGACTCTGAAAGTTACGGACAGTGTTACGGTAACTGGGGTAATCCTGCGATTTCTGTGACTTATTGCGCTCTCGGCGATTGGCCGCCCTTGGGTTACAATCCCAGCGGAGACCCCGGTTACGGAACGTGTTCAAATGAACAGTTTTGTTTGATTCAGCCCGTTGGTTTCCAGTGGGATTGCACTGGAGGCGTTGTCTGCGGTGACAACAAGCTCTGCTGTAATTCCGTGGAGTGGCCGGATTACGATTCGTGTGCAACACAAGGTTACGCGGATGGCGTGTGCCAGGCCTCGGGGCCGCAGGGTTACGGGGCGTGCGGGGTAAGTGACCCGTGCGGTTCGGGGATGAGTTGTTGGTGTCCGTTGCCCGGCGAAGCGTACTCGTCGTGTGTTGAACAGGGTTTCGAGGACGCGTTGTGCAACGTTTTACCGCCGTTCGGCACCGAATTGTGTTCGGGGAGCACGGCTTGCGGCGAATCCGCGAGTTGCTGGTGTCCTGCCGAGGGTTTCGAACAGGAAGAGTTGGAGTGGTGCGGCGAACCCGGGGAGTGCATGGCACAAATTGGCGAGTTGAATGTCTCGAACTGGATTCCGTTCATTGTCGTTGATGGTTCGAACAACGTGAGGATAACGCGGGCGTTGTTCGCAGGGGAAGGCGTTCTAATTGATGTGGAAGGCGATTCGAACTGGGTTTACATCGAGGACAACGCGTTCCAGGATGAGGCACTGGTTTACTTGCGGGGTGATTATTCCTCGTTCAAGAATAACTCGTTCTCGCTTGCTTTAGGTAAGAACGTGGGAATCGACGTGCTTGGGAATGGTAATGTGCTCGACGGTTTCACGTTGCCGTACTCGCAGGGCATAAATGTTTGGGGTTCCGGGAACAAGGTAAGCCGCGTGTCGTTCGGCGAGAGCGGGGTTGACTACGATGTTGTTGTCCGCGGGCGCAACAACGAGTTCTACGATTTATCCTCTGGAACGGGGGCGTTCGTTGCGCCAACAAGTTTGCTGATGCCCTTGGGTTACCAAGGAGAGTTGTTTGCTTTCTCTTCATTCGATGGTTTGACTCTTGTTGATAATGCGTTGGTGCGTTACTTGAGCGGCTCCACGGGTGCGGTTTCGTTCGACGATGCTTCGTCAACGTTGGACCGCGAGTGGGTTGTCACCGTTCAAGTGCGCGACGCCGACGGGGTAGAGGTTGTAGGCGCTTCCGCGTCGTTCGAGTCGATTGGTTATGGGGAAGAGAAGGGTTACGGGTTAACTGACAAGGAGGGTTTCGTGGAGTTCAATATTACCGAAGGATTATTCGACTTTTCAAGCTCTCAGAGTTTGCCTGCCGGGCTCAAGGTGTTGAGTTTCGAGTCCGCGTTGTTCAACCCCTACCTATTCACTGCTTCGGGCGAGGGTTTCGGGGAGGCGTCCCGCAATTTCAATGTTTTGGATGACTCCGAGTTTGTTTTGGATTTGCTCGAGGCGAACTTCCCGGACTGCGAGGTAACGCAGGGTTTCGGGGCAGACGCATATTGCGCGGCGTTCGCGCTGCCCGGCGACCACCTGTGCGAGTTAAGCGAGGCGTGCGGGGAGGGTTTGTTGTGTTATTGCCCGCCCGCGGCGCAGCCACCCGCCGAGCCCGGAGTTTACCTTGGAATCGTGGGTTTGAGTCGCAACCAGCTCCCTGGAACCGTTGCGTTCGGGGTTGTGCTCCAGGTGGATGGGCAAGGGGATTGTTCAAACGTGGAGGTTAGCGTTAATTCGCCGGGCGGGTCCCAGTTGTTTTTCCCTGAACTCACGGGTTGTGATGTGCGTAACGGGTTGCATTCTTATTCGATGGAGTTGAGTGCGCCGGGCGTGTACGAAGTCCTTGCGAACGGCGAGGGCAAGTCGGACCGCGTGTCTTTCTCGTTGATTGCCCAGCAGCCGGTTGCAACGCCTGACTCGAATGTTTTTGTTGTTGCGTTGGCTGGGTTGCTCGCGTTGTACGCGTTGAAGAAGAAATGTTAGCCGCAGCAGCCGCGTTGCTTTACGCTTTCCTCGCGTCGTGGTGCGACTGGAAACGTGGGATAGTGCCGAATACGTTGAACGCCGCCGGCTTCCTCGCGGGCTTCGAGCTCGCGTTGTTCGCTGGCGTTGCCGTGGACTACGCCCTGTTCGTGCTTTTCTGGCTGTGCGCGGGCTACCTCCTGTACTCGTTCAAGGTTTGGAGCGGGGGCGACGCCAAGCTTTACGCCGTGCTCTCGGGTTACTACTTCCTGTTCAACGGCATTGAATTCATCGGTCCGGCGTTCGCGCTCGCGGCTGCAGCCGCGTTGTCGTGCGTCTGGCTCTCCCTTGCGAATCCCAAGAAGGCGAGGCGCGCCCCCTGGCGCGCGCTCTTCGTGGAGTCCGCGCTCCGTGCCTGGGGTTTCGCGGGCGCAGCCTCCCTGAATGTCTTCGCTGGCGCCGCGTTCGCGCTCGCGTCGTTCGCCTTCACCCTCCCCAAGGCACTGTTCCTGCTTGCGGGCATCGCGGGCTTCCTCGTTTCTCCGGCGTTCCTCGCGTTGTTCGTCGCCGGCTTCGCGTTCCTTTCGGCGTTGTCAACTGCTTACGCGTTGAGGACTGCGTTCGGAAGCGAACGCATTGCATTCGCCTCGTTCCTCTCGGCGGGATTCGCTTTGGCGGTGGTGTTCGCGTGAAAGCCCAGTTCGGCATTGAGTTCTTCCTGGTGCTCACCGTGGTGATGGCTTTCATCCTGTTGTTCTACACGTCGTCGGTGGTGGAGTCCGAGCGCACGCGCGTGCTCGAGTCCGCCTTGCTCGCCAAAGCCGCGGTTTACTCGCTCTCGGACAACGCCGACTTGGTTTACCTTTCGGGCGTTGGCTCGCGCGCGTCGCTCCGCGTTTTCATCCCGCAGGGAGTGAACTGCTTTTACCTTGACGGAGAAAACCGCATCTATTGCTCACTTATGTCTCCCGAGGTTTACTCGGTTGCCGAGTCCGACGCAGTGCGTGGTCCGGCGTTGCGCGCGCCCGCGTCGTTCGCCTTGTGTCCGGGCCCGCTGCCGCAAGGCAAGTGGCTGGACTTGAACGCGTCCGCGGTTGGGAATGGGGTGGCTTTCGAGTGTTGAAGGCGCAGGCGGGCGTGGAAGCCGCGTTCATTTTCGCCATGGTAGTCGTATTCGTGGTCACCGTTGCTGTTCCGGGCATCCGCGAGGCTGAGCTGGGCACCGCGCTGTCGAGCGCGCGCCTCGCAGGCGTGGCGTGGGCGTCCCAAGAGCAGGGGCGCGACTTCCAAGCGCTCGGCTTCGAGCGCGTGGGCACGCGTTGCATTGAACTCGTTCCCTATTATTCCGGAAGCCAGGGCGACTTGAACGTGACGCTGTTGAACGGGGTGCGTTCCACGCTTTCGCCTTCTTCCGGAATCGTCTCGGACCCGCTGGGTTGCACGGAGGGCTTGAATTACGCTTACTGCATGGTTTGCCCGTGAAGGCGCGGATGCCAAGCTCGCAGCCGCCTGCCTACTTTTTGCGTTAGCCGGCTTGTGCCTCCTGTTTTTTTACGCGCGCGAAATCGAACCCGTTCAACTTTCACAAGTAACGCTCGCGGACGAGGGGCGCCTCGCGCGCTTCACCGGTTACCTGGAATCCGTGCGCGAGTCGGATAACAACTACTTCTTGAGCGTCTGTTCCGGGGGAGAGTGCGTGAAGTGCGTTGTGTTCGCCCGCCTCGCTGAGTCCATGGACGAAAAGACAATTGATTTGGACGAACTCGAATCCGGGGCGTGGGTTTCGTTCGAGGGAATCGTGCGCGAGTACCAGGGCGAACCCGAGTTAGTGGCAATAACCGAGTCCGCGATTGAGGTAAAATGACGGGAATAATCGAGGGCTTCGTCCTCGGGCTGCTGGGTTTCGCGCCGTTCGTGCATGCGAACCTACTCATCCAACTCGCGGGCATCACGGGCTTGGCAGGCGTGTGCGTTTTCGCTGGAGTTCATTTGGTGTCCTCGGTTTTTCCCGCGGTGCTCTTCGCTTCGCCGTTCGGCGCGCACGCAGCGGCAACCGCGGAATCGCGTTCCTCGAAACCCGGGGAGGCGTTGCGCGTCATGTTCCACGCGCTCTTCTGGGGGCTTCTCTTTGCGGTTTGCCTCGCGCCCTTTGTCTTCGCGTTCGCCCCTGCGGCGTACGCGGGTTTCAAGCCGTTCGCCGGGCACGTCCTCCTCCTAGTTGCCTTGCTCTTCCTCTCCACCCAACGCAGTTTTTTCGCGTTTTTGTGCTTCGCATTATCCGGTTGCCTGGGCTTCCTTGTTTTCTCCACGCCCCTCGTCGCCGAACCCCTTTTTCCGTTGCTTTCGGGTTTGTTCGCCGTGCCCGCCCTGCTCGCGGGGAACGCGTTCGTGAAGTCGGGGAGCGACTCGTTCCCCCTTGCGCTCGTTTTCATTGCCGCGCTCCTCGGTGCGTTCTCGCCATTCCTTCCCGCGGTTAGCCCCGCGCTCCTCGCGGGTGCAGCGTTCCTTTTCCTGGGAGGCGCGCCCTTCCTCGCGTTCGCAACGAGCTTGGCCGCGTCCAAGGGATTCTATGATTTGGCTTTCGCGCGTTTGGTTGGCGTGGCGCGTTCGGGTGCCGCAGTCGTAGTGCGCGAAGCGCCGCTGGGTTCGGCGTGGGAGACGGGCGCTGCTTTCTGCGTGGGTGCGTTCGCCTGCCTCGCGCTCTCGCTTGCCCTCCTGCCCTGGCTGTCGAAGCAACTCGAACGCGTGCGGCTCGGCTCGTTCAACTTGTTCTTCCTGGCGTTCCTGTTCTTCGCGAACCTCGCGTTGGGCGGACCGAACGCGGTGTTCGTGCTCGGCGCCGCTTCGGCAGTTGGCTTGCTGCCCGTTGCGTTCGGCGTTGCCCGCGCGAACTCCATGGGCGCGCTCCTCGTGCCCTCGCTCCTCTACTTTTACGGACTCGACGCACTCGCGCTCGCCGTCCTGTATTAAAAGCGCTTTCCGCGTTTTCTTTTCATGCGGGCGCAGTCCTCGATTGAATTGTTCCTTGCGTTGAGCCTGTTCGTGCTCGCGCTCTACTGGTTCGCGAACCAGGCGGCGTTCGCCCAGGACACCTCAAAGGCAATGGCGGTTTCGCAACAGGTTGGCGGGCTGGCAAGTGACCTGGCTCTTGTTACGGGGCTCGCGTGCGCGCGCCTCCAAGCCGTTGACTACGCGCTCCCGGAATTCACGGACGGCTATGCTGAAGTGGATTACGCTGTGAACTTTTCGGAGAACCGCGTGCTCGTGTATACGCTGGATTATTATCCGCCCGCGTTCAGCCAGGCGGAGGCGGGGTGTACGTTCAGCAAAGAAAACACGCCCCTTGACGGTAACGCGGGCGTGTGCTTGAACGCCTCAACCTGGAACGCGCCGTACTTGAACGCTTCGGAGGGCTCGTGCTCGTGAAAGCCCAGTTCTTCAGCCTCGACCTCGTGGTCGCGTTGGCGTTGATGCTTTCAGCTTCCGCAATCGCGTTGCACGCTTTCGAGGCGCTCGAACGCAGCCAACCCTCTTACTCGAGCCAAGCCGAAGCGATTGCCGAAGCAGTTGCTTCCGGCGGTGAACCACTTTCACCGGTTGCGTTCTGCACGGCTTACTCGGACGGCTCGGGCGATTGTGCGGCATTCTCTTGTCCCGCGGACGTATTCGTAGCCCGCCGCATCGTGTCCTGCGCGGGTGCGCCGTGCCTGTTGGAGGTGCGCTCGTGCGAATGAAGGCGTTTATTTTCACCGTAGACGCCGTGCTCGCATTAGCCCTGCTTAGCCTCGCGCCGCTAACGCTCGCCGTGCTCGCCGGACAGGGCGAAACCGAAGCGTTCGCCGCGAGCCGCCAGCTCGCGTTCGACTGTCTTGCGCGCGGGGCAACGCCCGCAACATGCGCGGCGTGGACCGAACTCGAGTTCTCCGATGTGGCTGGAGAAGGGGCGTTCGCGGCAGCGGCAACGCATTACGCGCCCGGAGAATTGTGCGGTTCAAACGAGGAGTGCCTGCATGCTTTCGACGGCTTGGTTGAAACCAGGAGGTTCGTCGGGCCATGAAAGGATTCCTCTCGAGTGTGGGCGTTGCGTTCGCAGTGGCGCTCCTTGCCTTCGCTTTCGCCTCCTTGGAGGCACGCGAGTCGCACTCGCGCGCGGTGCTCCTCGGGTTCGAGTCCCAAGTGGTGCACGGGCGCGCCTCTGACGCCGCACTCGTTGCAGACGCGTCGTTCAAGGACGCGTTGGTTGATGCGGGTTACGCGAGCGCGCCGTGCGAGGGCGCTTCGGAGGCGTTCTGCACCGGGTTGTCCAAGCGTTTCAACGACTACCTCGTGCTCGCGAAAGCCGGGTTGTCGGAGGGCGTGGTTACGGTGAATTATTCCGCTACCGTGTCCTGCGAGCCCGTGGTAGCCCCGGATGAGTACGCGAATTCGTTTTACGCCAGTTACGAGCTTGTCCTGCTCGCGAATTCCACGCTCGTCTCGGAGCACCGCGTGCTAGCGAACTCGTCGTTCGTTGACGTTAACCTTGCCCTGGAAGAACCCGCCTTGTTTAGCCTGCGTTTGCGTTCGCCTGCCGACACGGTTTACCACGAGTTCGGGTTCGCGTGCGGTTAGCTTAATAATGTCCTAGCGGCTAAAACCGTTAACGGGGTAACCTGGCTTTGATTCGTAAAATCGGCGTTTTAGTCGTGGTGCTGGCGCTGTTCTTCTTGTTCGCAGTTGTAACTACGCCGAAGCCGCCGGCTTTGAGCCAGGCGGATGCCACCAACCTGGTTTTGAACGATTTGGACAACTTGCTCGCTGCGGGCGCGGAAGTCACATTCGTTTCCATCAGCCCTTCCGCGGATTACGCGTGGGAGATGGAACTCAAGATAGTCGAGGGGCCGCACTCGCGTTGCCCCAAGGTTTTCAAGCGCTATTACACTTTCTCGCCGTTCGGCTACCGCCCCGAGACCATCCTGACGGATTGCGTGCCGCCCTCGCCCATAATCTACCCGGAAGAGGCGCTGATAGCCGCGGGAAAAGATTACACCGTTGCCTCAATGGCGTTGCCGCAGGGCTGTGCTTTCCTACTCAAAGAATACGCTGCCGAAGAGGCGCGCGAGTCCTGCCCGTGGTTCGACGAGGACTCGTTCAACGCGTTCTCCCGCGGGCTCGAGGAAGGCGTCTGGGTAACCCAGTGGGCGGACTGCCCGGCAGCCGCGTGCGACGCGTCCCTGCCCGGCTCGTGCCTGGTGGCAGTTGACAGCATGGGCGTTCTCCTCAAGCGAGAGTGCGCGGCTTAAACAATTAGGACTAGGACGCCTGCGACGACTAGGAACAAGCCGAATGTTATTATGCTACCCGCGAGCGCAGTCAAGAGCATCTCGGTCACTGCCGCCTGCGGCGCAAGCGACGAGTAACCGACGAACCACGCGGCTGCGAGTATCGCGAAACCGAATAACATCGCCCCGAAGGCGGTTTTGTTTGCTCCCATGAATACGGGTTAACCGCCCCCTTTTTTTAACGCTTTCCCCAATTACAATTGTTCATGAAGCTCCTCAAACGCCTCAAGGAAGGCGTGGAACTGTCGCCGGACTCGGTGGAAGACCTGCTCGTGCTGTCGAAACTCGTGTCCCCGGGTGATTTAGTCAGCGGGACGTCGTTCAGGCGCTTCAAAACACAGGATTTGACGCGCGGCTCGTCCGGCGAGAAGAAGAAAATCCGCGTGACGCTCCGCGTGGAGAAAGTGGATTTCGCGGAAGCGGCGAATGCGTTGCGTTTCACGGGCGTGATAACCGCGGGCACCCCCGAGGAGTACGTGCAGGCGGGCGAACACCACACCCTCGAGGTGGCGCCCCGCGAGTTCCTCCGCCTCGAGAAGGAGCTCGACGCTTTCGAACGCGGGCTACTCGACGAGGCGGTGAAGAAGCGCAAGCGCGTGAAAGCCGCGTTGTGCGTGATGGACGAGCACAAGGCGCTCGTCGCCCTGCTCTCGGACAAGGTGCGCTTCGTGTGCGAAATCGACTCGTTCGCGAGCAAACGCGACCCCAAGGGATTCGACAAGGCGCGCTCCGAATTCTTCGGGGAACTCGCCACCGTGCTCGAAGGACAGGCGGCGGACGCCATCCTAGTCGCGGGTCCCGGCTTCGCCAAAGACGAGTTCAAGAAGTGGCTCGCAGACAAGCACCGCACGCTTTCGGCGCGCGTTGCCTACGGGCATGCCTCGACTGCCGAAAAGAGCGGGGTCTTCGAGCTCGTGAAGAGCGGGGGCGTGGACGCCGTGCTCGAGGACCGCAAGCTCGCCGAGGACTTCGAGGCAGTACAGGAATTCATGAAGCGCCTCTCCAAGAACGGCGCGGTGCGTTACGGCATCGACTCCGTGCGCGAGGCAATGGACGCGCGCGCAGTTGAATCCCTCTTGTTCCTGGATTCGCTGTTCAAGCGCGGCAACCCGCACTACCGCGAGGCGCTCGCTCTTGCAAACGAGGCGCGCAAGGCGGGTGCGTCCGTGCGCATACTGGATTCCGAGAGCGAGGCGGGGCTCGAGTTCGAGTCGTTCCAAGTGGGCGCGCTCTTGCGTTACAAACTCTAAGCTTTCTTTTGTCCCGCGAGCATTATCTGCGCCAAGAGCGCCTCGAGCTGGATGCGCTCGTTCGCCCCTTCAACCAAACGGTAATCGTATTCGCCCACGCGGTCCACTAACGCGACTTTCACGTCGTCGGCTATGTCGAGGCGCGTAACCTCTTGATAGATTTGGGTGATTATGTCTTCGCCGCTCATGCCGTAGCGCACCATCAACTCGTGCAACTCCTTGCGTGCGGTCATGAAGTCGCCTTTGAGCGCGTGCTGTATCATTGCCTCAACTTCCTTGGGGCGGGCGCGCGACGCGATTTTGTACACCGCGTCCTCGGTGACTTTTCCGTTTGCAACGTCGGCTATTGCCTGGAGGCAGTTGATTGCCTTGCGGGCGTCCCCCTCTGAAACATACAACAACGCCTTCTCACCCGCGTCGTCCACCGTGAGTCCCTCGCCCTTCGCCACGCGCGCGATTATCTTGCGTATATCCTCATCCGTGAGCGACGAAAAGCGGAATACCGCGCACCGGCTCTGGATTGGCTCGATTATGCGGCTCGAATAATTGCAACTCAAAATAAAACGCGCGTTCCCCGAATACTGTTCCATTGTCCTGCGTAACGCCTGTTGGGCGTCCGAAGTCAACGCGTCCGCCTCGTCCAGGAAGATTATCTTGAAGGGCACCCCGCTCATCGAACGCGTGCGCGCGAAGTCCTTCACCGACGTAACGTTTGCTTTCGTTTGTTGGCTCTTCGAACGCATCACGTCGATGCCGCGTTCGTCCGAGGCGTTCAACTCGAGGAAGCACTGCTCGACATCGTCACCGTACAATTCGCGGGCGAGCGCGAGTGCGGCGCACGTCTTTCCTATGCCTGCGCGCCCCGAGAACAACAAGTGCGGCAAATTCTTCTTTTCGGCGTAGGACTGGAGGCGCGACACTATGTCCGCGTGCCCGATTATGTCGGCTAGCTTCGCGGGACGATACTTCTCAATCCACGGTTGGAACGACGTTTTAACCCACCTAACCGGTTTTGTCCCCCGCGATTTATTAAGTTGCTTGCGCTTAACCGCGTTTATGTTCTGCGTTTCACTCGGCGGCTCGCTCCTCTACCGCCCCGACGGCTCTTTTGATTCGGCGTACCTCACCAAGCTCGCCCCGCTCTTGCGCGGCAAACCCCTGGTGGTGGGCGGCGGCTTGCCTGCGAAGAACGCGGCTGAAGCCGCGCGCGCAGCGAACCGTGGAGAGTTCCACGCGGACGTTGCGGGCATACGCGTCACCTGGATTAACGCGCGGAAAGTCGCGCGCGCCATAAACGGAGTTTACTGCAAGGACTCTTTCGCGAAAGCGGAGCGCGCCTGGGCTGCTGGGAAAACGCCCGTGATGGGCGGCACGGTGCCGGGCTTCACCACGGACGCGGACGCCGTGCTCCTAGCGGAGTGCCTGGGCATCAAGCGGTTGGTGAACTTGAGCAAGTCTGCTGCGATTTACGACCGCGATCCCGTGAAGAAGGGCGCGCGGAAATACTCGCGAATCTCGTTGGATGATTTCGTGGCGTTGGTGTCGCGTTTCGACGAGCGCAAGGCGAAAGTGAATTTTCCGTTCGATTTAGTGGCAGCGAAGCTCGCGGCGCGCTCGCGCATTCGGGTGGACTTCGTGGACGGACGCGACTTGGCGCTCGCGAAGGCGGTATTCTCGGGTAAGGCAGTCGGCGGCACCGTGGTAAGCTAGCTTGCGGCAAAAAGCATTTAAGCGGGTTTCACTCCGTTCAAGAGAGTATGGTATTGGATTCCGCGGTGATCGCTTACACGCTCCTAGGCTTGTCCTTCCTTTTCGCGGGCTTCGTGCGCCTCGAGGACATAATGATATTCGCCTTACTCGCCCTTCCCCTCTTCGCGTGGTTCAACCAACTCGCAGCGGCTTACTGACGCTCCAGTTTTTATTTGCAGGCGTCTACCAGGTTACTGGTGATGTTTTGTGGCGTACGAGTTTAAGGGTGTTGAACCGCGGCATCAGAATTACTTGAACGAGTTTCAGGAAAGGTACGGCAGCGAAGAAATGCGCGGGATATTTTCTCCTTTTAACCAGCAACGCAACATGCGTCGCGTGTGGATTGCCCTAGCGCGGGAGCAGGCGCGGCAGGGTTTGGTTTCTAAGAAAGTAGTCGAAGCCATGGAGGCGCACATCGATGAAATCGACGTGGATCGCATCACCGAACTAGAGAAAAGCTCGAAACACGATGTGATTGCCGCCAAGGAGCACTTTGAGGAAGTCGCGCCTGAGGCGAAGGGAAAGGTTCACCTCGGAGCGACGAGCATGGATATTACTGACAACGCAGCAGTCATGGTGCATTTGCAGGCCTTGGGCGTAATCAAGACCCGCATGGTCAACGTTTTGAGCGTGCTGAGCGAAAAGATGTCCGAGCACCAAAACACCGTCATAAACGCCTACACCCACGGGCAAGTGGCTGAACCCACGACGCTCGGCTACCGCTACGCCAGCTATGCGCAAGACTTACTATCCGCATTTTCGCAATTGGAAACGTTAGAGGCAAGCATAAAGGGTAAGGGCTTGAAGGGCGCAGTGGGCACGCGCGCAAGTTACACTACCCTACTCGGCTCAAACAAGAAGGCGCGCGAAATGGAGGCGCGCGTTTCGAAAGAAATTGGTCTTCCAACTCATGACATAACCACGCAGACTTATCCGCGCAGTCAGGACTTGGCAGTGGCCGACCTCTTGAACACCATTGCCGTGCCTCTCGCGCGCATGAATTACGATTACTTGTTCACTGGTTCGACTCCCTTTAACGAATACCGCGAAGGCTCCGCAAAAGGTCAAAAGGGTTCCAGCGCGATGCCGCACAAGCGCAACCAAACGAAGGTGGAGAACATAATCGGCATGACGAACATCGTTGCCGGGTTCCGTGACATGATTGACCGCACCGTGCGCTTCGGCGCCTTGGAGCGCACAATTCACGATTCCTCCGCGAGGAGAATAGCCGTGCCTCAAATGTTCCTTGCCCTTGACGAGGCGTTGAACCGCACGATTCACGTGCTCAATAACACGGAAATTAACAAGGAAGTGATTAACAAGAACCTGCGCGAATACGGCGTGTTCAGCTTGTCCGAGCCCGTTCTATCCAAACTCTCCAAGACGGTCGACCGCTCCGTTGCGTACGACTGGCTGCAGGAGCATGCGAAATCCGCGTCGGCGGCAATAGCCCGCGGTCAGCCAAACGACTTCGTCCAGCGCGTCCTAGGCGACGGGCGCATCACCGAACACATTCCGGAAGCGGAGCTCCGTAAAATGCTTTCAATAGACGCCTTGACGCATCATGTGGGAGACGCGCCCGCACAATCCGAGATTATGGCGCGGCGCATACGGGCTCGCCTCAAGCCTTACACAAGCATCATCGGGAAAACCAGCAAAATAGAGATTTAGCGCTAGGCTCTTTCCGTTTGTTGACGTTCCTCGATTTCGTCGTGCCCGGGCAACAACAAATCGTAGTCAAGCGATTCGATTAGCTCGAGGCTTGCCTGCATGTCCTCGTGGTTCCCGCAAGGGAAATCCGTTCTACCGTGGCAACCCCGCGCGAACAAGGTGTCCCCGCTGAACAGCAAGCCGTGCGTGCGTTCGAGGAAGCAAACGCTCCCCGGCGTGTGCCCTGGCGTTTCAAGCACTTCCAAAACAAAAGAACCCCACTTGATTTTCTTCGGGAGCTTCGAAAGCGAAGGCGTTGCCACACCCTGGAAAATAGCGTTAATGTCACTGAAGCGTTTCACGTCCGCCGCGTGCAACCACATCTTTTCCTTGGTTGCCGCGAGCCAGTGGTCCGCGTGCCCGTGAGTCAACAAGAGGTGCGGTTTCGCGCCCTTCAACGCGCGCTTGAACGCGTTAGCGTCCGTGCCCGCATCGATGCACAACACGCCTTCGGGACCGTCCAGCAGGTAAGCGTTGGAAGATAAGCCCTGTCCTTCCAAAAGGCGGACGCCTTTCGGGAGTTTCATCGTTCTCGCTTGTATTTGAAGCGCGTGTCGGAATTACCCCAGCAGTCCTTGCAGATGACCGCGCGGCGAATCTTGGAGGCGCGCTTGCTGGACTTGATGCACGCCATGCACGACTTGCGCTTGCAGTAATTGCAGTACTCTAGGTATTGAGACTCTCTCCCGCAACGATCGCACTTCAACTCGCTCTTAGACACTATGGCTTCACCTTTGAGAATTAACCTTAATTTACTCGTCGCCACCCAAATAAAAGCGTGAAGGTTTGCCTCAAGACCAGCGGTTGCGCCTACAACCAGGCGGATTCCGACGCCCTAGCCCGCGCCCTCGAGGCTGGAAGCGTCGTTCTGGCAAGCGAAAGCGAGGCGGACGTCCTAGTCTACAACACCTGTTCGGTGAAGCAGAACACCCAAGACAAGCTCCTTTCCAGCATCGGCCGCTGCACCAAACCTCTCGTAGTCACCGGCTGCCTCTCGCAAGCGAATCCAGAACTCGTTCTTGCAGCGAATTCGCGCGCCGTAATACTCCCGATTGCAAGCCAAGGCAACATCCTGCGCGCCGTGGAATCCGCCTTGAAGAAAACGCGCGCCACCTTTCCGCCAAAACCCGCTTTCGGCGTCCGCGTTCACTCCGGTGTTGCGCGCGTGCGCATCGCGAGCGGGTGTGCGGGCAACTGCACCTACTGTCTTACCCGTTTAGCGCGCGGAAAACTCGCCAGCCGCCCGATTTCAGAGGTAGTTGAAGAGGTGCGCGAAGCGATTGCACTCGGCGCCGTGGAAATCCAGTTGTGCGGGCAGGATGCGGGAGCCTACGGACTCGACTCGGGTTCGAGTTTGGGCGAGTTGCTCGACGCGGTGAACGCGGTTCCCGGGCGTTTTTACTGCCGCGTGGGCATGCTCAACCCGCGCCTTGCCGACGCCTCGCTGTGGACGCATTACGGAAAGGAATTCAAGTTCCTGCACGCGCCGATTCAGAGTGCGAGCGACTCTGTTCTCCGTGACATGAACCGCCCGTATGATTACGCGGCATTCAAGTCGGTGATGCGTTCTTTCCGAAGGGCGTTTCCCACGGGAATGACTGCCACCGACCTCATCGTGGGCTATCCCACGGAAACCGAGGACGACTTCCAGGAAACGCTCGACGCCCTGGCGGAACAGCGTTTCGTAGTCGTGAACGTATCCAAGTACAGCAGCCGCCCGGGCACCCCCGCGGCGCGCTTGGAGCGGCTTCCCACGAAAACGGTTAAGGAACGGAGCACGCGCGCGAGTGCCCTTGCCCAAAAAATCGCGTTGGAGGAGAACGAGGCGCGAATCGGCAAGGAGTTCGACGCGGTGGTCGTCGAGCGCGGCTCGAAGGGCGGGTACATCGCGCGCACCACGGATTACTTCCCCGTAGTATTAGAGGGCGTGAAGCTCGGCGAGTTCTGTTCGGTGTGGATAACCGGGGCAGGACGCGCGCACCTGGTTGGCCGCGTCATTTAATTGGTTTCAAGTACTTCTCGTACTTTTTGACCATGAATTTTAAATCTTCCGTGAACTTGTCCGGGTGTTCCCGTATTTCCTGTTTTAGTTCGTCCAGTGAGAACACTTCGATTCCCGAGGATTCCCCGTCCATGAATTGAAGCGGTCCTTCGTAGTAGCCCAAGTAAATGTTAGTAATGTACGGTTGAATTATTGTACCGTTTACAATAGTTCGTTTTGACTCGAAATTCTGGATATTGTCTATTTTTTTGAATATTGCAACTATGGATAGGTTTGTGTTTTTAGTCGCCTTTTCAAATTCTTTTTCTGAAACTATCGTGGCTGGAAAACCCAGTTCTTCTGCGCATTCTCTCGTTAAGGTTAGTTCAAAAGAATCGTCTTGCATGACGTGACCGCCCACCGTCTTGTCGTATTTTCCCGCGTTCGCGTCTTTGAATTTGCTTCTTTTTTGTAAGTAAATGCGCCCGTTTGAGTTCAATAGAAGCGCGCGGATTGTTTTGACTTTCCGCGTGATTCTGCCGGTTTCCTTGAATTCCTGTTTGATTTCCTGGTAGAACTTCTTGCGTTCCACTACCCCTAGGAATTTGCCCTTCAAATCGTAAGTTTCCAGTAACTCGGTCATGAAACCACTTACGTTTTTTTGGCTAAAAAAGGAGGTGGATTGGGGCGGGGTAAACAGGTTTTAAAACAGTCGCCCGCTTAATACGTTTATGTCATTGCAACGCCTCGTGGTGAACTCGGTTAACGCTTACGCGTCCAACTTCAAGCTCATCTCGCTCTTCAGCATACCTTTCCTCGTTTCTTTCCCGCTAGCGCTCCTATTACCCAACTTCATCGCCGTATCGGGCGTTTTCCTGCGGTTCGACAGCATCATCTACGACTTGACCGTGGAAAGCGCCGCCATGATAACCGCCGCGCTCCTCGTTTCCCTCGCGCTCTTCTCGTTCGCGATTTCCGCGGTGAACGTAATCGTGCGCCACCAGCGCACCTTGAACCGCGTGACGAGCATTGATTTCGAGGTAATCGAAAAATCAACGTACAAGCTGTTCTTCGTGTTCCTTACCGTATTCATTTTAACACTTTTCGCGAACTTCGCCCTCCTCGAGTACGCGGCTCCGTCGTTCCACTGGCTCGCCACCCTGTTCACCTTAATCGTCTCGTTCGCCGTGCTATTCGCGCCCCAGGCAATCATCCTCGAGGAGGTGCCCCTGTTTGAAGCGTTGAAGCGCGGCGCGGCAGTGATGTACACGCGCTTCCAGTACGTCGTGTTCTACGTCTGCCTCGCCTCCATCCTGCTCTTGTCGAACGCCTACCTGTTCCTCGTATTACAGAACTCGTTCGGGTGGGCGGTTTACGCGGGTGTGGCGGTGAACGCCATGATACTCACGCCTTTCCTGGAAGTAATGAAGGCGCAAATCTTCCTGTACAAATACCCCCTAATAGGTCGGTGAAAACAATGAGCAAAGTCAAAGACGAATCCCTTTCCAAGGCAGGAGTCAAGCGCATCGACTGGGCAGCCAGCCACATGCCCGTGCTACGCGCCATAAGCGCACGCTTCGCGAAAGAGAAGCCGTTGAAGGGAAAACGCATCGCCGCCTGCTTGCACGTCACCAAGGAAACCGCGGTTCTCATGCGCACGCTAGTCGCAGGGGGCGCGGAAGTCGCCTTGTGCGGTTCGAACCCGTTGAGCACCCAGGACGACGTTGCCGCTGCACTCGCCGCTGAGGGAATCGAGGTTTACGCCTGGCGCGGCGTTGACAACAACGGTTATTACGAATGCTTGAACGCCGTTTTGGATAGGAAGCCGGAGATTACAACGGATGACGGCGCGGACTTGATTAACCTAATCCACTCGAAACGCAAGGAACTTTTACCCGGGGTTCTCGCGGGACAAGAGGAAACGACTACGGGCGTAATCCGTTTGAAGGCAATGGCTGCGGATGGCGCGTTGAAATTCCCGGTGGTCGCAGTGAACGACACGCCCACCAAACACTTCTTTGACAATGTCTATGGCACCGGGCAGTCCACCATGGATGGCGTAATCCGTGCGACCGAAGAACTAATCGCGGGAAAAGTTTTCGTAATCGCTGGCTACGGTTACTGCGGGCGCGGTTTGGCGTTGCGGGCGCGCGGAATGGGCGCGAACGTTGTAATCACCGAAGTAGAGCCGGTGAAAGCCATCGAGGCGCACCTCGAGGGTTACCGCGTCATGAAAATGGACGACGCCGCACGCGTGGGCGACATTTTCGTTACTGCCACGGGAGACCGTGACGTTATCGTGAAGCGTCACTTCGAGGCGATGAAGGATGGTGCGGTAATCGCGAATACCGGGCACTTCGATGTTGAAATTAATGTTCCGGATTTGGAAGCGCTCTCGAAGCCTTCCCGCGAGATAAAACCGGATGTGGATGAATTTGTGCTCAAGAACGGGCACAGGGTATACTTGCTTGCCAGGGGCAGACTTGTGAACCTCGCGTGTGCCTCGGGACATCCCTCTGAAGTAATGGATATGTCGTTTGGTGACCAAGCCCTAGTAAGTGAATGGCTCGCGAAGAACGCCCACAACCTTGAGCCAAAGGTTTACGATGTTCCCAAGGAAATCGATGACGAGGTCGCGAAGCTCAAACTCGGCGGCTTGGGCGTTTCGATTGACTCTTTGACTGCAGAGCAGAAGAAGTACCTGTCAAGCTGGCAGCACGGGACTTGAAACGCGCATGCTTACCACAATTGACTTGGCAAAACTAAAAGAAATGCACGCTTATTTAACAACAGATGTAAATGGATTAAAAGTTACTGATTATGAACGGATATTTGATGCCGAACGCCAAGCGCGTTTTCTTGATTTTATATACCTTGCTCGAACTATTTTGCCAGAACACAACGCGTACCTCGAGTTATTTGAAGAGAGAGTACGTGGGCGATATTTTTATTTGATTGATGCAAAAAAATATTTAGATTATCTACATCAATTAATATCAATAACCGAAAAAAGTTTAGTCGTTTCCTCTACAAAAAAATTATTTTCTAATGCAGATGATAAATTAGCAGAGGCTGTTTTATCTTTTGATAATAACGATTTTACGGGTTGTTTTAATAATTTAACTACGGCTTGCGAACTCTTTTTGAAAGAAAGATTCGATATTCCCACAACTATTACTTCAATTGGTATTTCAAAGGTTATTACTGCAATAAAAAATGAACAAATATTGTCACGATATTTAACTGAAGTTTCTCAAAAAGTTTTGATTAGAAATAAGGGGGATCATATCGGGTTCAATCCGAGTAAAGTGGATGCTATAGAAGCCATAAAGGCAGTGGAAAATTTATTTTCTAAATTTAAAGAAGCGACTATTTCCGAAGAAGTAAAACTGCGAATTCTTAAGCAGATTTAAGCTCTACATTAATCCGGATTCCTTGAAGATAAGGTTTTCTTATCCGTATGAAACTTGAAAGCGAGATTTGTTACGCTCTACCCCTCTAGTTCAAGTTTTTTTAATCGTTCTTTTTTCGCGGTCGTTATTATTTCTTGAACACCAGGTTGTTTCCAATACCTATTTTTTGCGTAGTAGCCATGTATTTCTTTAGTTTTTTTTATATTTTTTTCAATATCCGTTCGTTCGTTTTTTTCTAATTTATTTTCAAAAATTATTCCTTCAAGATTGACAATTTCAGAAACTGAAAGAAGCAAATCTAATCGCAGCATCACTTCATTTTCTTTATTTTCTTTTGGCTCGAAAAGTATTAGGACTTCGTTGTAACCCTTTCGTTCTTTATACCCTACGCTGCCCATGAGGCGAATTAAATTCGTTTTAGGGTGTGCTGCCGAACTATAAAAATGATAATTCTCGTTGTATGTTTGTTCTGCTTTTTCTTTAGAATACGCGGTTTGAATCATTTCTTTAATTGTAATTTTGATTTTTTTATTTTTCCAGTCTTTTATTTTTTCTGGTTTTTTATAAAAAAAGCTAAGGGCATAAAATATTTCGTTCATTGATCTAATTAGTACGGCTAGAGAGTAATAGTTGTGATATTTTAGCTCTCTTTTAGCCCCATCCAAAAAGTGACAGAATTTTGAAATCAAAATCGCATTTGTTTCTAAAAGCGGTTTTTGTTTCATCTCTTCTAATGAATATTTGCACACGTGGTTATGACACAAATTTAAAAGAGTTGCCTGTAAGCTAGTTATTGCTTGGTCTACTTCTATTACTAGTTCGTCGTCGTTTTCTAGTTGATTCATGTTTTTGACTTAGACTATTTTTTACATTAAGCCGGACTCTTTCAGAATGAGGAACTCTTCCATGCTGAGCTTTTCCCCGGAACGGAACTTCTCGAGGATGTCCTTCGCCTTGAGCTCCACACGGTGCTTGATTTCCGTCTCCTTCGCACGCGTTTCGCGCCGCTCCTTCTCGTACTCCTGGCTTTCCTCATCCCGCTTCTTGCGCTGGATTCCCGCGAGTTCGCCGTTAGCTGCATCGGCCTCCCCGCGTTTAACGTCGAGGACACCCATAGCCGAGCTAATCTTCTCTTGGAGCGCCTTGCCGCTCTTGTAAGCCGCGAGGTGCTTGTTGTGGTGCACGTCGCTCTCCCGCGCGTGCTCCTCCATGAGCTTCCGGTTGTCCCGCGCCTCCGCGTTCAGTTTCGAGAGGCGTTCGCGCAACGCGCCAACATCAGTGTAAAGCTTCTTCGCCTCCTCGGACGAAGGCAGCTGCTTGCGTAAATCGTTGATTTGCTTGGAAAGTTCGCGTTCGCGTTTCGCGGAAGTCGCTTCGGTCTGCTGTATCCACTCGAGTTCCTCGATTTCGCGTTGGAGCTTCTCGAACGGCATCTTGGAGTCGCCCACGAGCAAGCGGAGCTTCTCCTTCTTCTCATCCAACTCGGTCTTGACCTTGTCCACTTCGGTTTCAGCTGCAAGGCGCTTCTCCTTGTACTCCTTGACCTTCGCGTTCTCCTCGTCCCGCTTCCTGCGGGCTTCGCTCGAGGTTGACATGGTCTCGCGGAGTTCGTCAATGCGTTCGCGGTTCTTCTTCGCCAGCTCGCGCGCCTCCTTCTCGCTCAAGTCGCGCTTCTTCTTGGCTTCATCCGCGTTCGGTTCGGTTGGAGTTGGTTCGTCGGTCATATTAAGAATTCACTGACAGGTTGAAGGGTTCGTAGGCAAGTCTAGCTCGATTTCAGCCACTATCTCGTCGAGTTCCGCGCGCTGCTTCTCCAGAACCTTCTGGATGCGGCGGATGCGCTTCTGGGTCAACGCGATTTCCTTGTACTTGCGCGCCGCCTTGTTGAAGTGCTCCACTGAAAGCGTAAAGTATTCCTCGGAGTCCATGGACTGCGAAATATCAGCGAGGATTTCCCCGAGGAGCTTGTTGGCGGCGAGCTTGACTTCCGAACGCACCTGGTGCTCTTTCTTGAAGTTGCTCTTGATTATGCGCACCACGCGCGCGTTCGGGAACGGGAGGTGTTCGTCCTCGGCTTCGCTGATTTCCTCTTCCTCTGTTACGATTTTCTGTGCTTCAAGCTCTTCAGCCAACGAAACCACCCTATAAGCAAACAGGTATGTCTTTACTCACAGGTAATAGGGTTAAAATGCTTTTAAAACCTTACTTTTGAGTTTATGGAGCTCCGCGTTGTTTTAGTACGACCATTACACGACTTGAACGTTGGAAGCGCCTGCCGGGCAATGAAGAACTTCGGCTGCACTGACTTACGCCTCGTCGCACCCGAAGCGCGCCTGGGCTTCCAGGCGCGTTTATACGCCAAACACTCCGAAGACGTTTTGGACGGGGCCAAGCGCTACGAGTCCCTTGCGGAAGCCGTGGAGGGCTGTGACCTCGTGGTCGGAACAACGGGCGCCCCGCAGCGTTTCGCCTCCCGGCTCCGCGCCTGCGTGCCCTTACCCAAGCTTCCCGGGAAGCTCAAGGGCTGCCGCAAGGTGGCGTTGGTTTTCGGGAGCGAAAGCAACGGTTTAACTGAGGAGGAGTCAAAGGAATGCGACTTTTTTGCCACGATTCCCGCGTCCCCCGAGCATGCGGTCTTGAACCTGTCGCACGCCGTGGCAGTCGTGCTCTACGAGTTGTACGGCGCGCCTTCGGTGCAGGGCAAGCGCGCCTCGCGCCTTGACTTGAAGCAAATCAACACGCTCTTCACCGCAAGGCTGGGGAGCAGCGTGCGCAACAAGGCGCGCGTGGCAAAAGCGTTCGCGAACGTGCTCGCGCGCTCGGATGCCTCGCACGAGGAGGCGCGCGCGCTATTGGCGGGCTTTGCCGGGCTGAGCGAGGCGCCAAGCGCGGGGAAGCCGCGAGGCAAGCGCGTCCAACGCAAGCGCGCTTAATGCTATGCCCCCTGCGAAAACAAGGCGTTCGGCTAAAGTCACGGGAAGGAGCGCAAGCCAGGTCCTTGCGGGTATGTTGAACGCGTAAAGGAAGATGACTGAGCCGGCTGCGTGCGCGGTGAACGTGGCACCCAGCGCGCGTGCGAGGCGGTTCGATTTGAAGCGCCAGGCGGCGAAGGGAACGAGCCAGAATAGGGAGTAAATCCAGGCCTGTCCGCCTTCGGGGTGACTCACGAACAGGAGTATCGCGAGGAGGGGCGCGAGGAGCACGGCTTTGTTTTTGGCGCCGAAATAGTATGCTGCGAGGAACGCGGGGGCAAGGCGCAGGAAGAGCAGGGGCTCGAACGTGGCGCCGTTCAACGCGTAATCCGCCAGGAGCGCCGAGGCAGCAGCCAAGCCGCCTGCGAACGCACCGAAAAGCCCTCCGGCTGCAGGCGCGATGAACTGGAAAAGCGTGAATTTCTGTTCGGGGGCGCCGAGCACGCTCGAGTAGTCGATGCGGCAGGCGAGCAGGCAGAGTGCGGCGAACGCCAGCACGAGGAGGGCTTTCTTCATTGCTTTATCAGATGGCTTCCGCGAGTTTTAAAACCGTTGCCGCGTTACTGTTTTCCACATGAAGACGGTTTACTGGTTCAACGAACTCTCGAAGGCGAACCTCGCAGAAGCGGGAGGCAAGGGAGCGAGTTTAGCCGAGATGGCGAACTCCGGCTTCCCGGTGCCCTCGGGTTTCATTGTCTCGAGCGGGGCTTACTTTGATTTCCTGGATGCGAACGGGTTACGCGATTTCATCCGCGAGGAAGTAAACGGTTTGGACGTCAACGACGAGGAGGCGCTTGACAAGGCGAGCGTTGCGATAAAAAAGGCGCTCTCCGAGGCGCGCGTCCCCCAAGATACGGCTGCGGAAATCGTGCGCTCTTACAACAAGCTGTGCGGCGTCGCGTTGATGCCTGCCGCTTCCCAGGAAGTCGCCGTTGCAGTGCGGAGCAGCGCGACTGCCGAGGACCTGCCCGAAGCGTCGTTCGCAGGACAGCAGGCGACTTTCCTTAACATCAAGGGCGCTGAGGCACTCGTGGCAGCGGTGCGCGACTGCTGGGCGTCGCTGTTCGAGGCGCGCGCAATCTACTACCGCGCCCAGAACGGGTTCGACGACTTGAAGGTGGGCATCGCAGTTGTCGTCCAGCGTTTGGTGTACAGCGACAAGAGCGGGATAATGTTCACTGCGAACCCGGTTACCATGGACCGCAACGAAATAATCGTGGAAGGCGGCTACGGACTCGGGGAAGCAATAGTTTCGGGTGCGGTGACGCCCGACCACTTCGTTGTCTCGAAAAAGGATTTCTCGATTACGGCGCGCGAACTCTCGAACCAGTCGCGCATGGTGGTGCGCTCGAACACAGGCATAGAGTGGAAGGAAGTTCCCGTGGAAGAGCGTGGGAAGCAGAAGCTCTCGGACGCAGAGGTAATCGGTTTGGCGCGCTTTGCCAAGAAAATCGAGGAGCATTACGGGAAGCCCCAGGATTTGGAATTCGCAATCGAGGGCAAGAAACTGTTCATAGTCCAGAGCCGTCCGATTACCACGCTCGACAAGATTCAGACGCAAGCAAAGGAAAAGGAGGTTGTCCAGCAAGTGTCTTACACTAACGAGGAAAAGCAACTGGTTCAGGGTGCGGGCGCGTCGCCAGGCGTTGCGAGCGGTCCGGTTCGACTCGTGCTCGACGCCCATGAAGGTTACAAGGTGAAGAAGGGCGACGTGCTGGTCGCGCGCATGACTTCCCCGGATTTCGTCCCCGCGATGAAGCGCGCGGCTGCGATAGTCACGGACGAGGGCGGTATGACCTGCCACGCTGCGATTGTCTCGCGCGAGCTGGGCGTGCCCTGTGTGGTGGGCACGAGCAACGCCACTGCGGTCCTCAAGGAAGGGCAAATCATCACGGTGGATGCCGTGAGGGGGTTGGTGTTCGACGGGCGCCTGGAAATCGCCGTGCCCAAGCAGGAAACGCCCGCAACAGGCGGCGGATTCGCGGAATCAACCGGCACCCGCATTTACGTTAACCTCGCGGAACCCGAGCTCGCGGACAAGGTCGCGGCGCGGGACTGCGACGGCGTAGGCTTGATGCGCGCCGAGTTCATGATTGCCGCACTGGGCAAGCACCCCAAGGCGCTCATAAAAGAGGGGAAGAGCGACGAGTTCGTGGACGCGCTCGCGCGCGGCATGCGGAAAGTATGCTCGGCGTTCTACCCGCGTCCGGTCATCTACCGCGCTAACGACTTCAAGTCGAACGAGTACCGCGGGCTCGAGGGCGGCGCCGAATTCGAGCCGCAAGAGGAGAACCCCATGATCGGCTTCAGGGGTTGCTTCCGTTACGTGCGCGACCCGGACGTGTTCAAGCTCGAGCTCGCGGCAATCAAGCGCGTGCGCGAACAATACAAGCTAAAGAACCTCCACCTGATGATTCCCTTCGTGCGCACGGTGCACGAGCTCCGCGTGTGCAAGCAGATTACCGAGGACGCGGGCTTGCTGCGTTCGAACGACTTCAAGTTCGGGATAATGTGCGAGGTGCCCTCCACCGTGATTCTCGCGGACGAGTTCTGCAAGGTGGGAATCGATTTCATGAGTGTGGGCAGCAACGACCTCACCCAACTCACGCTCGGCGTGGACCGGGACTCGCCCATCGTGGCGGAGGACTTCGACGAACGCGACGAGGCGGTCGTGAAGAGCATCGCGAACGTAATCAAGTCGTGCCACGCGAACAACGTGAAGGTGAGTTTGTGCGGGCAGGCGCCCTCGAATTACCCTGACTTCGCCGAGATGCTAGTCGAGGCGGGAATCGACAGTATAAGCGTTAACCCGGACGTAATCGAGAAGACGCGGCGCGTTGTCGCTTCCGCGGAGAAGCGCGTGCTCCTGCGGAACGCGCGGGCATTCTGAGGTTTTTTGATTGAAAAAGAACAAGGTGCCGCAGCCCGCGGGCGTTGGTTTGGGCGTCGAACGCATCACGAAGGCGTTCAAGATGCCCAAGAGCGAGCGCGAACTCGTGGAGGGCGTGCAATCGGTTGGCGTGTTCTCGGATTTCCGCGCGCTCAAGCGCCGCAACCAGTTGTTGTTCGGCATCGCGATTAGCGCCGCCTTGATTCTGTACTGGCGCGGGTTGTGGTGTATTTACGATTTGTTCTGGGAGTACGTGTTGCCCGACCACCGCATATTCGCGGCGTTCGCCTCGATTGCCTTGGGTTTGCTCGTGCTCACGGGTTCGAATTACGCGGTAAAGCAGTTGTCCGGCGACTAGCAGCGTTTACTAGTAGGACAATATGCCCGCGTTCAATTTTCCACGACTGACGACCCCACCATTTAAATCTGCTTTTGCGTGATGATTACATGATTACGGCATATGCCGACGAGCGCGCGCTTGATACTACCTCCCTCTTGAAAAAGTTGGGGACGAGTGAGAACGGGTTGTCCTCGCGAGAGGCGATTGCGCGCCTCGAACGCGATGGTGAGAACAAGTTCAAGAAACCGAAGACGCGCAGCGTTTTCGTTCTCGCTTTCCGCCAGTTCACGAGCACTGTGATGCTCGTTCTTATCGCGGCGGCCATCGTCAGTGCCGCGCTAGGTAACCTGAAAGACGCGATCGGCATCGCCTTCGCCGTGTTATTGAGCGCGAGCATCGGTTTCATCATGGAATACCGTAGCGACAAGACCATCGAGCACTTGTCCAAGCTTACGCGTAACACCGTTCGCGTGCGGCGCGGCGGAGAGGAGGCCCTCATCGATTCCGTCGAACTCGTCTCGGGGGACATAATTATTCTTGAAGAGGGAGCCCACGTTCCCGCCGACTTGCGATTGCTGACGTCTGTAAACGCCATGGCGAATGAGAGCGCGCTCACCGGCGAATCTCTGCCCGTGGAAAAAGATGCATCCTCTCGCGGGGACAATCTTCTGTTCGCGGGGACGTTGCTGGCTAGCGGGGCTGCGGAAGCCGTAGTGCTATCCACGGGCATGCGCACCCAAGTGGGGTCGATAGCCAACCTCGTATCGCAAGATACCGACGAGATTACACCCCTGCAAAAGAACATGAATGAAGTCGGCAAGGTTATGAGTGCCATCGTCGTTTCAGCGACGATTTTGTTCTTCCTGTACGGCTGGCTCATATTGAAAGGAAGCCTTGCTAGCGTACTCACGTCGAGCGTCGTCCTTGCGGTCGCGGGAGTAAGCGAGGGCCTTCCTACAGTCATAGGGCTCACACTCGCACTGGGCATGCTTCGTATGGCCAAGAAAAACGCGATTGCGAGAAGATTGAGCGTAGTCGAGGACTTGGGGGCGGTCACTGCGATATGCACCGACAAGACTGGAACGCTCACCATGAACACCATGCGGCCTCTCGCCGTATCCGCGGGCGGAAAGCTCGTTGAATTCGAGGGAAGCGCGACGAACGCGTGCGTATTGGCGATTCACGAACGGGCGCTTGTTTCCGCGGTCATCGCGAATGCGGCTACGCTCGGAAAGAACGGCGAGCCAATTGGCGACCCTACTGAAACCGGATTGCTGTTGGCTGCGGCGTATGCTGGTTTAGACGTGCGCAAGCTCAAGAAAACGGAAATCGTGCACCGCGCGCCGTTTGATTCGACGAGAAAAATGATGAGCGTGATCGCCAGGAACGATGGTGCGTTCGTCCTCCACGCTAAAGGGGCTGGAGAACAACTTCTCGAACGGTGCTCGCATGTGGCTGATGGAAACCGCGAGATTCAACTTACGGGTGTGGTACGGGAACACGTCGTGAACGGCATGAAGGCACTTGCATCGAAAGGCGCGCGAGTCATCGGCATTGCCTCGAGGCCGGCTTCGAGTGCAGAGGATATTGTGGAAGACAAGCTCACGTTCCTGGGTTTTGTCGCATTGTACGACCCGCCGCGGCCCGAAGCTAAGGCTGCGCTCGCCGCGTGCGCGCACGCAGGCATCCGAGTGTTCATGATTACCGGCGACTCCAAGGAAACGGCAGAGAACATCGCGAAGGAAACCGGTTTTCCTACGGTAGAAAGCATGAGTGGCGCCGAGTTTGAAGCCCTAACCGAGACCGAGAAGACCCGGGCGCTGGAATGCAAAAGCATATTTTATCGGGTGTCTCCGGTTCACAAGCACGACATCGTTTCCGCACTCAAGGCTGCCGGTCACGTGATAGTGGTGACCGGTGACGGCGTGAACGATGCGCCCGCCATGAAAAAGGCGGACATCGGCGTGTGCATGGGCCGCACGGGAAGCGATGTAACCAAGGATGTCGCGGGGCTCATATTGTTGGATGACAATTTCGCCACGATCGTTCATGCGATCGAATACGGTCGGGCGCTGTTCGTGAATATATTGAACTTCGTGCGCTTCCAATTCACGACGACGACGGCCTTGATGGGCACGGTCTTTGCGGGCGTTCTCGCGGGCTTCCCGACGCCGTTTTTTGCAGTTCAGATTCTCTTCATTAACGTAATCATGGATGGGCCTCCCGCGCTCTCTCTCGGAGTTGAACCCGCCTCGCCTGGCGTCATGATGCGCAAACCGAGAAACCCTAAAGAGCCGTACCTCGACCGCAGATTCCTAAGCCGGATAGCCTATGGCGCGGTAGTAATGATTGCCGCCATGCTCGCGCTCATGTGGTGGCTGAAAGGCGCGGGAATACAATTCGACAAGGCTAACACGATTTTGTTCGTGGTTATGGTGACCATGCAGTTGTTCCACGCGTTCAACTGCAAGAGCGACTCATCCTCGCTTTCATCGAATGCATTCTCGAACAAGTGGCTCGTTCTTGCCGCTGCGGGCTCGTTCGCGGTACTCCTTGCTTCCATATACGTTTCAAGCATCGCCGCGTTCATGAACACCGTGCCTTTGAGCTTCGAGGAACTCGCGTTAAGCATAGCATTCTCTTCAATCATTCTCATCGCCGACGAAGCGAGAAAGGCAATCGAAAAAATGCGGCGGCGTGATTCCTCCGCAACCGTTTAAATGGGTTCTTTCCTAACCCCAATCGTGCTATTGCACCTCACCGTACTCATCGGCGCCCTGCTCTGCCTGGCGTTCGCTTCCACGCGCATGCTCCGCGCGTTGAACGGGCTCTCGTTCTACTGGCGGCTCCCCCGGTTTTTCCTCTCGTTCGTGGTAATCGGGTTGGGCACCTCGATCCCCGACCTGTCGGTTGCCGCGATTTCATCCGCGCGCGGCGAGTTCCCGCTCATGCTGGGCGCGATAATCGGCTCGAACATAGTGCTGTTGTGCGTGGTGCTCGGCGCCCTGGCGTTCCTGAAGGGCGGGCTCCAGGTGCGCGAGAAAACCATACTCGAGAACTTCGGGTGGATTTTCTTCGTGCTAGTCATCCCCTTCTTCCTTTTGTTGGACAACAAGCTCACCGCGTTCGAGGGAATCATCCTCCTCGTGGTCTATCTGATGTACGTTTACAACGTAACCGAACAGGAGGCGCTCTCGAATGCGCCCGGACGCCAATCCGAGCTCCGCCTCGGGGACGAACCCCAATCCTACTCCCGGTGGTTCGCGGGCCGCGAGGCGCTAAAACTCGTGGCGTTCCTCGGCGCAATCATCCTGTTCGCAAACATTTCCGTGGACGCCGCAATGGTGTTGAGCATTGGCATGAACCTGCCGCCGCTCCTCATCGGCTTCACCGTGGTATCATTGGGTTTGACGCTCCCCGAAGCAGCGCTCGGGCTCACCGCCCTGCGCGAGAAACAGGAGGACGTCATCTGGGGGGACATAATCGGGAGCTTCATAACCGAACTCACCCTGGTGCTCGGCGCTTCGGCGCTCTTCGCAGGGGACGTGTTGTTCAACTTTGCGGAAGCGGCAACGGGTTACGGGTTCATGGCAATGGGCTTCTTCCTCATCTTCCTTTTCGCCTACAGCACCAAGCGCCTCTCGTCAACCCAGGGAATAGCTTTAATGCTTTTGTACGTAATCTTCTTGAGCCTCCAGGTGGATTGGTTCTTAGCCGGTTGAGGTGACGCAAAAGTGAAAATAGCGATTAACGGTTTCGGGCGCATCGGGCGCTGCTTCCTACGCGCAGCGATAAGCCAGGGCTTCTTCGACAAGCACGAGCTCGTCGCAGTTAACAGCCGCGGCGAAGCCCGCATCGCCGCCCACCTGTTCAAGCGCGACTCAGTCCACGGCGCTTTTCCGGGAAGCGTAGCGAACACCGAATCCTCCATGACTGTGGACTCCCTCAATTTCGCTTACTCGCACGAATCCGACCCAGCGAAACTCCCGTGGAAGCGCCTCGGCGTTGACTTGGTAATCGAGGCGAGCGGCGCGTTCACGAACCGAGAAGACGCCTCCAAACACTTGGCTGCTGGCGCCAAGAAAGTCCTGCTCACCGCCCCCGGCAAGGGCGTTGACGCGACGCTCGTGCCCGGAGTCAACGACGCGACGCTAAAGAAAGAGCACACCATCGTCTCAATGGCGTCGTGCACCACGAACTGCCTTGCCCCCATGTGCTCGGTTCTATTGGATTCGTTCGGCATCGAGAAAGGTTACATGACCACGGTGCACGCGTTCACCGGCGACCAGCGCCTCATCGACTCGGACCACAAGGATTTGCGGCGCGCGCGCTCGGGTGCCGTGAACATAATCCCCACGACCACCGGCGCGGCGAAGAGCATAGGCGAAGTGCTCCCCGCGCTCAAGGGCAAGATGGACGGCGTAGCGATACGCGTGCCCGTAGTTGATTCTTCACTCGTGGATTTGACTGTCGAACTCTCCAAGGATGCGGACGTTGCCGCGATAAACGCCGCGTTCAAGAAAGCAGCGGACAAAAAGTTCAAGGCGATACTCGAGTACTCCGACGAGCCGCTCGTGTCCACGGACATCACGCGGAACCCGCACTCGTGCGTGTTCGACTCGCTCGAAACCAACGTGCTCGGCGGGAACCTCGCGAAGGTGTTCGGCTGGTACGACAACGAGTGGGGTTACTCGAACCGCCTCGTGGACGCCGCGGCTTTGATGGCGGGCAGGAAATGATTTTCGACGAGCTCCCCGAAGGCAAGGCGATACTGCTTCGCGTGGACTTGAACACCGGACTTGTAAACGGTGAACCGCAGGATTCGCCGCGCTTCACGCAGGCGGCGGAAACCGTTCGGGCGCTCCTCAAGAAGAAGTCGCGCGTTGTCATAATCGCCCACCAGGGACGTCCAGGAGACAACGATTATACAAGCCTGGAGAAGCACGCCGCGCTCCTTTCGAAGCGCGCCAAGAAGAAAATCAAGTTCGTTCCCGACTTGTTCGGGCCCGTTGCGCTGGCTGCGATAAAAAAACTCTCGCCCGGCAAGGCGCTCCTGCTTGAGAACACGCGGTTCTATGCCGAGGAAGCCGCAGTGCTGAAGGATTACTCGCAAACGCTCTTCGTCAAACAACTCTCCCCGCTTTTCGACTATTACGTGAACGACGCTTTCTCAGTGAGCCACCGCAGCCAGGCGAGCCTCGTTGGCTTCCCGAAGGTCCTGCCCTCGGTTGCCGGGCCGCATTTAGCCCGTGAGGTGGAGTTCCTTTCGCGTTTGCGTTCGGCCGAGCGTCCGGTGGTGTACTGCCTCGGGGGAGCCAAGCTCGAGGAGTGCCTGGACCTGTCGAATTACGCGTTGACCGCGAACAAGGCGGACTACCTGCTCGTTTCCGGCGTGTTCGGGGACTTGCTCTTGCTCGCCTCGGGCAAGGACATGGGACTTAAGGCGAAGTGGCTCGAGGAAAAAGGGTTCACCAAGCACCTCCCGGCGTGCGCTAAGCTCTGGGCGGAGTACAAACAGAAGCTCGTCTTGCCCGTGGATTGGGCGTTCGCTGATGCGGACGGCTTCCGCGTGGAGACGCGCGAGCCCTCCAAAGCACCCAAGCCCGTGTTCGACATCGGGCGCGACACAGTCGCGCTCTTCAAGCGCTACCTGAAAGACGCACGCACGGTTTTCTTCAAGGGACCCTGCGGACGCTACGAAGAGCCGGCGTTCGAGATGGGCACCCAGATGCTCTTGAAGGAAATCGCGAAGACGAACGCAGTCACCGTAATAGGCGGGGGCGACTCGGGCGCTGCCCTGCTTAAGCTGGGTTTGAAGGAAAAGAATTACGGACACGTTTGTACCGCAGGTGGCGCGATGCTCGACTATTTGACTGGAAAAGCGTTGCCGGGCTTGGACGCGCTCAACCCTTCAACTTGAGTTTCGGCTTTTCCAACGCCGGCTTTTCCAAGCGGGAGTAGTCGTCTTCCACTTCGCGTAACTCGAAGCGCACGCCTCCGGTGTAACGCGAGACAAGGTTGTACGCCCCTGCGAACAAACCGCCGATTGTCGCTCCGGCAACGCCGAACGCTAACGGGAACATGAAGAGCGTTGCCACGCTGATGGACTCGTGGTAGCCCTTGAGC
>Ga0265296_1000817_pt1 | contig 41416 bp, 35 predicted proteins | sample MunlanPumphouse1_FD_189073 | JGI IMG/M metagenome (GOLD analysis project Ga0265296, IMG submission 189073) | Groundwater microbial communities from a municipal landfill in Southern Ontario, Canada - Pumphouse #1 | ecosystem: Environmental > Aquatic > Deep subsurface > Groundwater | place... | reverse complement strand
GCAGCGAACGGGCCCCCGCCGATCGTCGGCTGGGATCCCCCTCTTTGGTTCGGGATGCTGCACTTTATGTCTCAGAATTTGTCCGACACGCCGGAAACGGACACCACCACCACCGCCGCTAAAATTCCCCCGAAAATCGCCGCCGCCTATCTGGCCGCGCTGCGCGGCAGCGCGCTGCCCGGCGAAGGCGACGATATGGACAAGGCGGCGCTCGCCGACGCGGGCCAGTTTGCCGCACGCGCAGCACTCGACCGCGCCGAAGAAACGCCGTCGCTGCTGCTCGAACCGATCGCCGCCGACGGCACCGACCGCCGCATGCGGCTCGTCATCATCAATGACGACATGCCCTTCCTTGTCGATTCGACGTCGCAGGCGGTCGCCGCGCAGGGCCTTGCCGTCCACCGCATCCTTCACCCCGTCGTCGCGGTGAAGCGCGATGCCAAGGGGCATTTGTTGGAAGCGGGCGAAGGCGGAACCCGCGAATCGGTCATCTATATCGAGCTTGAGCGCGGCGACGCGCGGGCGCGCCGGCGCCTGCTCGACGGGCTCGAAGCCGCGCTGCGCGACGTGCGCGCCGCGGTGCGCGACTGGCGCGCGATGCGCGCCGCGATGCTCGCCGACGCCGCGATGCGCGTCGAGGGCGAGGCGGCCGAACTGCTGCGCTGGTTCGAGGGCGGGGCGATGACCCAGCTCGGCCATGAATGGCGCACGCGCGATGGCAAGGTTCAGGATCCGTTGGGGGTCAGCGAGAGCAGCGAAAGCCAGCTGCTGTCCCCGGCCGCGCTCGATGCCGCGTTCGCCTGGTTCGACGCCCAAGAAAAAAGCGGCGGCGGCACGGCCCCGCTCTTGATCAAATCGAACCGCTTGTCGGCGGTGCACCGCCGCGTGCTGCTCGACCTCGTGATCGTGCCCGAGGTGAAGGGCAAGAAGGTCGAGCGCCTGTCGATCCACGCCGGCCTGTGGACCAGCGCCGCGCTGTCGGCGCCGCCGGCGAAGGTGCCGGTGCTGCGCGCGCAGCTCGAAGCCTTGATGGCGAAGTTCGGATTCGACCCCGCGGGTCACGCCGGCAAGGCGCTCGCGCATGCGCTGACCGCGCTGCCGCACGACCTGCTGATCGCGTTCGACGCGGCGTCGCTCGAAGAACTGGTGCTGACCTCGATGTCGATCACCGACCGGCCGCGGCCGAAGGTGGTGACGGTGCGGAGCGCGCTTGGCCGCCACCTGTTCGCCTTCGTCTGGCTGCCGCGCGACGAAGTCTCGACCGGCCGCCGCATCGCGGTCGAAGCGTTGCTCGTGCGCGAAGCGAAAGCTGGCGTCATCGGCTGGACGATGGTGCTCGAAGACGGCGGCGCGGCGCTGCTGCGCTACACGCTCGACCTGCGCAGCGGCGGCGTCGTGCCCGATACCGAGGCGCTCAATGCGCAGCTCGAACAGATGGTCCGCGGCTGGCAGCCCGAGGTCGAAGCGGCGCTGGCGAAGCGCGGCGATCCGGGCCGTGCGGCGGCGCTTGCGGCGCGCTTTGCGCCGACCTTTCCGCCCAATTACCGCAACCTCTATAATCCCGAAGAAGCGGCGCGCGACATCTTGCGTCTGCGCGATCTCGATGCCGAAAACCCGCGCAGCGTGCGGCTGGCGAAGAAGAGCCTCGACGGCGACGACCGGCTGCGGCTCAAAGTCTATAGCGCGGCCGGCCCGCTCGCTTTGTCCGCCGTCGTCCCCGCGCTCGAACATTTCGGCTTCGAGGTGCTCGAGGAAATCCCGACCGCGCTGCAGAGCCGCGCCCCCGGAAGCGAAGGCGAAGACGAGCAGGCGATCGTGATCCACGATTTCACCCTGCGCCTCCCCGCCAATGTCGACGAACTCGCGCTGCTCCCCCACGCCGAGGTGCTCGAAGGCGCGATCGCGGCAGTGCTCGACGGGCGCGCCGAAAATGACGCGTTCAACGAACTGGTGCTCACCAACCAGACCGATCCGCGCGCCATCGTGTGGCTGCGCGCCTGGTTCCGCTATCTGCGTCAGGGCGGCTCGGCCTATGGCATGGACACGGTCGTCAGCGCGCTGCGCCACGCCCCCGCGCTGACCGCCGCGTTGATCGAGCGTTTCACGGCGCTCCACGATCCCAAGGTGCGCGACGCGAAGCGCGCCGAAGCGCTTGAAGCCGACATCATGGCGGGTTTTGCCGACATCAAGTCGATCGACGAGGACCGTATCCTGCGCCTGTTCCATGCGGTGATCAGTGCGACGCTGCGCACCAATGCCTTCGCGCCCGCCGCCGAGGAAGCGCTTGCGTTCAAGATCGATTCGAGCCTCGTTCCCGGCTTGCCCAAGCCGCTGCCCTGGCGCGAAGTGTGGGTCTATTCGCCGCGCGTCGAGGGCATTCACCTGCGCGCCGGTCCGGTCGCGCGCGGCGGGCTGCGCTGGTCGGACCGGCGTGACGACTTCCGCACCGAGATCTTGGGGCTGATGAAGGCGCAGCGCGTCAAAAATGCCGTGATCGTGCCGACCGGCGCTAAGGGCGGCTTCTATCCCAAGGCGCTGCCCGATGTGTCGCTCGACCGCGACGCGTGGTTCGCCGAGGGCACCGAATGCTATCGCATCTTCATTCGCTCCTTGCTGTCGATCACCGACAATCTGGTCGCGGGCAAGGTCGTGCATCCCAAGGGTGTCGTGATCCACGACGGCGACGACCCCTATTTCGTCGTCGCCGCCGACAAGGGCACCGCGACCTTCTCCGACGTCGCCAATGCGCTCGCGATGGAGCGTGACTTCTGGCTCGGCGACGCGTTCGCGAGCGGCGGGTCGAAGGGTTATGACCATAAGGCGATGGGCATCACCGCCAAGGGCGCGTGGCTGTCGGTTCGGCGTCACTTCGCCGAAATGGGCGTCGATGTGCAGACCGATACGATCCGCGTCGTCGGCTGCGGCGACATGTCGGGCGACGTGTTCGGCAACGGCATGCTGCTGTCGAAGGCGATCCAGCTGGTCGCCGCGTTCGACCACCGCCATATCTTCCTCGACCCCAATCCCGATCCGGCGACAAGCTGGAAAGAACGCGAGCGGATGTTCAACCTGCCACGGTCGAGCTGGGCCGACTATAACGCCAAGCTGATCTCGAAGGGCGGCGGCATCTTCCCGCGCAGCCAGAAGAGCATAGCCTTGAGCCCCGAAGTGCAAGCGCTGCTCGGCCTGTCGGTGTCCGAAATCGACCCCGGCGCGCTGATCTCGGCGATCCTGAAGGCGCCCGCCGACCTGCTCTGGTTCGGCGGCATCGGCACCTATGTGAAGGCCGCGAGCCAGAATAATGCCGAGGTCGGCGACCCCGCGAACGACGCGCTGCGCGTTGATGCCGAGGATCTGCGCGTCAAGGCGGTTGGCGAGGGCGCGAACCTTGGCACGACGCAAGCCGCGCGCATCGCCTTCTCGGCAAAGGGCGGGCGGATCAACACCGACTTCATCGACAATAGCGCGGGCGTCGATTGCTCGGATAATGAGGTCAATATCAAGATCGCATTGAACCGCGAGATGGCCGAAGGGCGTCTGTCGCAGGACGATCGCGATGCGCTGCTCGTGCGCATGACCGACAATGTTTCCGAACTGGTGCTCGAGGATAACCGGCTGCAGGCGCTCGCGCTGTCGATCGCCGAAAAGGGCGGATCGGCGGCGGTGCCGTCGCTCGTGCGGATCATGGAAACGTTCGAGGCGTCGGGCCGGCTCGACCGCAAGGTCGAGGGGCTCGCGGCGAACGACGAATTGATGCGCCGCGCCGCCGAAGGGCGCGGGCTGACGCGCCCCGAACTGGCGGTGCTGCTGTCGACCGCAAAGCTCGCGCTGCAGGATGCGATCGAGCATAGCGACCTGCCGAACGATCCCGCGCTGGCAAGCGATCTCGCCGCGGCCTTCCCGGCCGAGATGCAGCGCGATTTTGCGACCGCGATCGCCGATCACCAACTGCGCCGCGAAATCATCGCAACCAAGATTGCGAACCGCATCATCAACCGCATGGGCATCGTCCATCCCTTCGAACTGGTCGAGGAGGAGGGGTGCGCGCTCGGCGATATCGCCGCGGCCTTCGTCGCGGTCGAGCGCCTGCTTGACATGCCCGCGATCTGGGACGCGCTCGATACGGCAAGGATCGACGAGAGCATCCGCCTGTCGCTGTTCAGCCAGGCGGCGTCGGCAATGACCTCGCAAATGGCCGACCTGCTGCGCGTCACCCAGTCGCTGTCGCACCCGGGGCCGGTGGTCGCGCGGCTCGAACCCGGCGTCGATCGCCTCAATGCGAGCGTCGACGCCTTGCTCAGCCCGTCGGTCAAGCATCAGTGGGACATGCTGACGCAGCAGCTGCTCGACGCGGGCGCGCCCGAGGCGCTGACCTCGTCGGTCGTGCGTCTGTTCAAGACCGACGGCGCGATTGGCATCGTCGACCTGGCCGAACGGCGCGGCGACGACGAGGTCGCGGTGACCAGTGCCTTCACCCATCTGGGCGAAGCGCTGGGGCTCGATTGGGCGCAGACGCTGGCGGCGCATATGAGCCCCGCCGATCCGTGGGAGCGCCTGCTTGTCAACAGCCTGGCGCGCGATTTTCAGCAGATGCGGCTGACCTTCCTTGCAGGATTGCCGAAGGGCGATCTCGATGCGGCGGTGACCAACTGGCTTGCCGATCATGCGCCGCGGGTCGAACAATTCCGTGCAACGGTCGACCGCGCGCGGATGATCCCGATCCCGAACGGCGCGATGCTGTCGCATATCGCCGGACAGGCGCGCGGATTGCTGGGGCGGTAACGGATGGCGGGTAATAAATAGGGACAGTCCCTATTTAATCGAGAACGGCAGAGCGGATTCCACCGATCAGCCAAATTAAATAGGGACAGTCCCAAATTAAATAGGGACAGTCCCCATTTATTGACGGAGAGCCCATGCCGTTCCAGCCCCGCGTCGCGATCCTTGTCCCGGCGCCCGATTATTACGAGAAATGGCAGCCCGCCTTTGCGCGCAAGGCGGCGGCGCTGACCGGCGCCGGGCTGGCGGTCGAGCAGCGCGTGTGGACCGATACCGGCGATCTGTCGGGTTATGATCTGATCCTGCCGCTCTTCGCCTGGGGTTATCAGCGCGATGTTGCCGGCTGGTACGCGCTGCTCGACCGGCTGGAGGCCGATGCGCTGCCGGTGGTCAATTCGGCCCCGGTGCTGCGCTGGAATAGCGACAAAACCTATCTCTCCGAACTCGCCGCAAAGGGCGTCGCGATCGTGCCGACGGTCGAGGTCGCGGCGCTCGACGATGCCAGCCTAGCCGACGCGCGGGCGCAACTCGCCGCCGAAGAAGTGGTCATCAAACCGGCGATTTCGGGCGGCGCCGACGGCACCCACCGCATCGCGTCGCGCGGCGCAATTCCCACCGATGCAGTCGGCCAGCGCCGCCTCGTCCAGCCGCTGATGCCCGGCATCCTGACCGAGGGCGAATTTTCGCTCTTCTTCTTCGCCGGCAAGTTCAGCCATGCGATCGTCAAGCGTCCGGCGGCGGGCGACTTTCGCGTGCAGGAGCAGTTCGGCGGGCGCGAGACGGCGTGGAAGGCGAGCGGTGCGGCGCAAGAACTGGCGGCGGCGGCCCTCGCCGCGGCCCCGGCACCGCCGGTCTATTCGCGCGTCGATATGGTCGGCGATGCGGTGGGCAGGCTCCACATCATGGAGCTTGAGCTGATCGAGCCGTCGCTGTTCCTGCATCATGCGCCCGACAAGGGCGCGGCGTTCGGATCGGCGGTTTACGGCGCGATCTGATCGGATTGGCGACGCCACAGCCACTGGCGAATCGCCGAGGTCAGGTTGGGCGGATCGTCCGCCTCCATCCGCTCGACGTCGATCCGCGCGACGAGCGCGTTGACGGGCAGCGCCTGCCGCGCCGCTTCGGCCTCCAGAGCGTCCCAGAACATCGGCTCGAGGCTGATCGAGGTCGGGTGACCCGCGATGGTCACCGATCGTTTGACGGGCGGGTGAAGGGGGGAGTGTGAGTCAGCCACGCCCTCGCTCTCCGTTCGTGTCGAGCGAAGTCGAGACACCCGTCAGGATAACACAAGACCGAAGGGCATCTCGACTTCGCTCGATGCGAACGGGAGGGAATAGGCGCACCTCTCCCGCTCAATACATGTGTTGGCCGCCGTTGATCGACATCGTCGACCCGGTGACAAACCCGGCATCCTCGCTGCACAGGAAAGCCACGCCGCGCGCGATCTCATCGGCTTGCCCCAGCCGGCCGACCGGAATCTTCGCGACGATCTTTTCCAGCACCTGCGGCGGCACCGCGGCGACCATGTCGGTGTCGATATAGCCCGGCGCGATCGCGTTCACGGTGACGCCCTTCTTGGCGCCTTCCTGCGCCAGCGCCTTGGTAAAGCCGTGGATGCCCGATTTGGCGGCGGCATAATTGACCTGGCCATATTGGCCGGCCTGGCCGTTGATCGACCCGATGTTGACGATGCGGCCCCAGCCGCGCTCGACCATGCCGGGGAAACAGGCCTTTGCCATGTTGAAGCAGCCGCCCAAATTGACGCGCATCACATCGTCCCAGTCGGCGTAGCTCATGCGCGACAATGTGCCGTCGCGGGTGATGCCGGCATTGTTGACGACGATGTCGACGGGTCCGAATTTCTCGGTCACGGCGATGCAGCCGTCGACGCACGCCTGATGATCGCCGACATCCCATTTCATCGCGGCGATGCCCGTGCGGTCGGTGAACTCGCGCGCCTTTTCGTCATTGCCGCCATAGTTGGCGACGACGGTGACGCCCATGTCCTTCAGCTTGAGGCTGATCGCCTCCCCGATACCGCGGCTGCCGCCGGTGACGATTGCTACGCGTGCCATAAATCCAGCTCTCCCACAGAGTTATGCACCATGACTAGGCTGCGGGGGCGGCCGCTGCAAGTTTACCGGAACGTCAATTGCAAAGCTATTCGTGGCGCCGGGAGACTAGCTGCTCGCCTGGACGCGCAGTTTCGAAAAGTCGCCGATCGCCAGATCCGCCTTGTCGATCGTCACGACCAGATTGTCGCGGTCGCCAAAGGCGCGGCTCATCAATCCGCTGGTCGGCAGTTCCAGCAAAACCGCGTCGCGTTCCGCGTCATAATCGGCGACGTGACGAAAGGGATCATGCCCCATCGCGGCCATCTCACGCTCGGCCAGGGTGCGCCACCAAGGCTCGAAAAAGGCGCGCATCGGTGCCGAAAGATTGTCCGGATTGAGGCACCAGGCATGTTTCGCGCGATCGAACAAGATCGTCAGATAGTCGTGAACCCACAGATTCGCGTCGGCGCGGTGAGTCGTCAGCGGCAGGGTGATCGTCTCGATCCGTTCGGCGCCCGTTTCGGCGTCGACCGAGCGGATCACCTCCGCCCAGCGGATCGCGTGTAGCGCAGCCATTACCGCCATCGCGTCGCTGGCCGAGAATGCGGCGCGCGCGGCGCTGTCGTTGACGATCGCGATGATCTCCTCGGCGCGCACGCGGGCTTCGCGGTTGATCGCGGCGCATTGCTCCATTTCGTCCGGCTCTTCGGTGTCGTCCCCCTCAGGCGCTTCGGTCATCAGCCGGTCGAGCCGTCGCTCGAGCAGGGCCACCATCGCGGTCATGCTGCCCCAATCAAAGGGATGGAAAGCGGGGTCGGCGATGTCGTAGCCGCGATTGTAGAGCGTGGCGCCGGGCTCATCCGGATCGCCTTCGCAGCGCGGATCGGTATCGCCGGGGCGGATGGCGACGAGGTCGACGGGCCATTCGGGAAAGGCGCGCACCGCGAACGGCGCAAGATCGCCAAAGCCAAGACCGCCGTGGGGGCCAAACCATCCCTCGGGATCGTTGAGCGTAAAGGGCGGCGTGACCGGCGCGCCGGTATCGCGCAGGTGCAGGACTTGCACGTCATATTTGCGGCGGTGGATGAAGAAGGCGAGCGCGCCGTCGCGCGGTCCCAGTCCGCCCCACAGGTCTCGCGGCAGGTCGGCGCAGCTGATCTGCGCCAGAAAATCCGCCGGCTGATCGCCGATCCTTGGCCATTCCATGCCCGAGGGGAGCCGCGGACGACCGCCCAGCCAGCTGTTCGTCGATATGGCGTCGCGCGGCGGGATCTGGGGGACGAGGCGAAGCGTCACCTCCCCGGCGTCGACCTTCGCGGTCGGGTGCGCTTCGTCTTCGACCTCGGAAATTCTTGATTCGAGCGCGGCTTCGACGGCTTCGGCATCGGCGACGGGCTCGGGTACGCTTTCATATTCGGCCTCGGCCGGTATTTCGAGCGGCTCCTTGCGGCTGATCCGCGCGAGCCGCGAGGGCGCGATTTCCACGTGTTCGAATTCGGGTACGGCCTTTCGCGGGAGTTTCGGCAGCCGAATTTCGCGTGGCACGCGCGGGGCGGCGGGAATCGGGCGCGGACGCCGCGACCACCAGATGGCGAAGACGATCGCCAACAGGGCCAGCGTCACTCCGGCGAGCATCAGTGCCGCCGATTCGACCTCGTTCATCGCGAATCTCCAAAATGGTGCGGTTCAGCCTTTTCGCACCGTGTCGGATCAATCTAGCGCATGGACCTAAACAGTTGGTAAGCGGCCGCGATCAGAGCCAGCCCGCGAGTTCGCGGCGCACCAGCGTCTCCAGCATCGCCATGCCAGGTGCCTCGGCGTTGAGGCACGGAAGATAGGCGAACTGCCGACCGCCCGCCGCCTCGAATTGCTCTTTGCCGCGAATCGCCAGCTCTTCGAGCGTTTCGAGGCAATCGGACGAAAAGCCGGGTGCAAAGATCGCGACGCTACGGCTTTCGCGGCCGAGTTGTTCGAGGCGCGTATCGGTCGCGGGTTCGAGCCATTTGGCGCGGCCGAACCGCGACTGGAAGCTGACCTCGACGGGTCTGCCGAGCGCGTCCGAAAGCAGGCGCGCGGTTTTCCGGCACTGGCAATGATAGGGATCGCCAAGGTGCAATGTGCGTTCGGGCATGCCGTGAAAGCTTGCGAGCAAGATGTCAGGGGTGAAATCGAGCGCAGCCAGCGCGGCGTCCACCGATGCTTTCAGCGCGCCCAGATAAGCGTCATCGTCGTGATAAGGCGGCAGGAAACGCAGTGTCGGCTGCCAGCGCAGCGTCTGCAAATGCTTGCCGACCGCGTCGACCACCGTGGCGGTCGTCGCGGCGCAATATTGCGGATAGAGCGGCGCGACCAGGATGCGCTCGCACCCTGCGGCCTTCAGCGCGTCGATCGCCGGTCCAATTGCCGGTTTGCCATAGCGCATCGCATGGGCGACGCGCACCGTCTCTCCGAACGCCGCTTGCAGGGCCTGGCTTTGCGCGCGCGTGATCGCAGCGAGCGGCGAGCCGTCGTCGGTCCAGACCTGCGCATAGGCATGCGCCGACTTTTTTGGCCGCGTCGTCAGGATGATCCCGCGCAGGATCGGCTGCCACAGGATTTGCGGTATTTCGACGACGCGGCGATCGGACAGAAATTCGGCCAGATAGCGCCGCACCGACGGCGCATCGGGCGCATCGGGGGTGCCGAGATTGACCAGCAGCACGCCGATACGGGGTGCGGCAACTGGCGGATGATCGGGGGGCAGGGTCATAGGGGGTGCGCCGAAAGGGGCAAACGGCGGATGCGGCGGCCAGTGGCGGCGAACATCGCATTGGCGATCGCGGGCGCGACAACGGGCACGCCGATTTCGCCGAGGCCGCCGGGTTCGCGGTCGCTGTCGACGAATTCGATCAACATCTGCGGGGTCTGCGACAGAAGGGGTAGGCCGAGCTGGCCAAGCTTGCGCGCGTTCGCGACGCCGCCCTCAAAATCGGTCGTCGCGCCAACGGCGGCGGCGAGGCCGAAGATCAGCCCGCCCTCAACCTGTTGCCGCGCGATCGCCGGGTTCACCAGCCGCCCGGCGTCGACCACCGCGACCAGTTGCTCGACCTGCAGCCCGCGCTCGCTTTGCCGCGCGGTCGCCATCAGCGCGATATGGCTGCCGCGCATCGAGTGGCAGGCAAGCCCTTGCGTCGTCCCCGCCAATCCGCCCTCCCAGCCGCCAAGGCTGGTCGCCGTGAGCAGGCAGCGCGCGAGGAGCGGGGCATCGCCCAGCATCGCGATACGATAGGACAGCGCATCGGTTCCGGCGCGCGCCGCCATCTCGTCGACGAAACATTCGGTGAAAAAGGCGGTGTAGCTGTCGGCGTTGCCGCGCCAGCGCCCGGTCGGCAGGCCGATGTCGGCGGGGCAATGGTCGACCGCGACGTGCGGAATTGCATAGCCGTTGGCCGCGCTCCCCATTGCCCCCGCGACTGCGGCGGCATCGGCGGTGCCCGCTGCGGCGCGCTGCGCAATGTCGGCGGGCGTGTTGTCGAACAGACGCGCCCGAACCTCGTGATTGGTCGGCGGAACCGCGATGCGCGTCACCAACGCGTCGATCCCACCTGCGGCGTTGAGCGTCGCCGTCAGCTTGGCGCGCGCCGGCGCGCGTGGCGGCAGGCGCATGATCTCTTCGGCGCGCGACCAGGCGAGTTGCACCGGGCGCCCGACCTGCAGCGCGATGATCGCCGCCTGCACCGCGACGCTGTGGTCGAGGCAGGCATCGAAGGATCCGCCCGCCATTACCGGGAACAGCGTGACATCGGCGGCCGCCAATCCCGTCGCCTGCGCAATCGCGTCGCGGCACTGTGCGGGCGCCTGGGTCGCGACCCAGACGCGCAGCCCGCCGCCGTCGGGGGCCGCGGTTGCGGTGCGTGTTTCCAATGCGGCGTGGAGCGCGGGGGCCACGGCATATTCGGCCACGATCCTGTTTCGTGCCTCCATCGCCTCGCCCACATCGCCTTTGCTTGCGATGCGATAGCCGTCGCCTTTCAGCGCGGTCTTTAGCGCCTTGTCGATCCGGTCGGTCGAAATCGGCTTGCCTTCGGTCTCGAACAACGGTGCAAAACGGTCGAGCGCGCGGTTCGCGGCCCACCAGTTGCGCGCGACCGCCGCGACCCAGCGTTCATGCGTCACGACATGCAGCAGGCCGGGCGAGGCGAGGCCCTTTTTACGGTCGATGCTTTTGAGACGCGTCGCGCCGACCGGTCCCTGGCGGATCGCCGCGAAGACCATGTCGGGCAGGCGGATATCGCCGGCATAATTGGCCGACCCGTCGATCTTGGCGGGCAGGTCGAGCCGCGTCAGTTCCTTGCCGTAAAGCGGGTCCGAACTGCTTGCGCGATAGACGGGCTCGGCCGGCGGTTCGAGCAGCGCCGCGGCCGCCGCGACATCGCCAAAGCGCAGCCTCTTCTTGCCATGGGTGACGAAGCCGTCCTGTGTGTCGCATTCTTCCCAGTCGGCATCCCAGCGATTGGCCGCGGCCATCATCAGCAGCGCGCGCGCCTGCGCCGCCGCGGCGCGGCAGGGCGCTTCGAACATGCGCACCGACGAACTGTTCGCGGTCAGCATCACCGCGTGGCGCACCGCCCATTCGCGGCGCGCCCAGCTGCGTACGTCGGACACGAAATCGGGAACCCCCAACCGGGGCGTGAAGACCGCGCTATCCTCGTCGACGAGCAGCGTGTTGGTATAGAGCGGGTTGATCGGCGCGGTTTCGACCGCGATCGTGCGCCAGTCGGCGCCGAGTTCGTCGGCCATGATCTGCGGCAGCAAGGTCGTGACGCCCTGACCCATCTCGCACTGCGGGACGATCGCGCTGATGTGGCCGTCGTCGCCGATCTTGAGGAAGGCGTTGAAGATATGCTCGTCGGGGGCGGCGGTGAGATTGGGCTGATAATCGCGCGGCCACAGGCTCCACGCGATGGCGAGCCCGCCCGCCGCGGTCGCGCCGACCAGCAACGAACGGCGGCTGACATGCGGCAGGCGCGATTTTTCTTTCCCCACCATGTCGCGAATGCCGGCCATCGCCGACGCTGATAAGCGGGGCGAGTCGAGAGGGCAAAGGCTTTTGCGTTACCAGCCCCAGGGCGCGGGCGGCGGCGTCACCGGCCTGGCATAATCGAACGCGACGCGAAAATGGCGTCCCTGCCGGTCGAGGCCGTAGGTGAAACCCGCGGGTGTCGTTTCGATGGACCAGATGTTGCTGTTCGAAACGCTGCGGCCGGTCGCGGTGAACATCGCGATCGATTCGGCGTCGACGGGGAAGGTCTGGCGCGCCGCCGTCCCGGCATCGGCGGTATCGCCGCCATAAAGCGTGACCGCGTCGGGCGTGCCATCGGCGTGGCGATGGTCGTGCTTGAGGCGGAGCCCCGCGCCCGTCCGGGTGATGATCCATGTCCGCGACCGATCCCAGCCGCCGTCTTCGGCCAGCCCGTCGATGTGGAAGGGGATTTCGATCCGGTCGGCGGTGCAGTGGCGGATATGCATCACCATCGCCTTGCCGCGCATGTCGGCATCGGCCTGCTCATCGCTCGCGAGGCGGCCGGCATAAGCCTTGCCGCAGCGCGCCGATAGCGCGGCGAAAAAATCATCCTGCGGCGTCGTGGCGGTCGGCGTCGTCGCGCACCCCGCGAGTGTGGCCGCTACGAGCAGCGAAAGCGCGGCCTTCACCGCAGCAAGCCGAGCCGTGGGATTTCGACCTTGGGACAGCGGTCCATGACCACGGCCAGCCCTGCAGCTTCGGCGCGTTTCGCCGCGGCTTCGTCGATCACGCCGATCTGCATCCACACCGCTTTCGCGCCATGGACGATCGCCTCGTCGACCGCGGCGCCGGCGTCCGCGCTGTTGCGAAAGATGTCGACGATTTCGGCGGCGGGCTCGACGTCGGCCAGCGTCGCGACGACGGGCGCGCCGTGGATGGTCTTGCCGGCGTGTCCGGGGTTCACCGCGATCACGTCATGGCCCTGATCGATGAGGAAGGCGAGGACGCCGTTTGAGGGGCGTGCCGCGTTCGGCGAGGCCCCTACCACCGCGATACGGCGCTTCTGCCCGAGCAGTTCGCGGATTTCGTCCTCGTCGTTGATTGCCATCATCGCCCTCCCAATTAAATAGGGACTGTCCCCAATTAAATAGCGACTGTCCCTATTTATTGCGTGTGTTCAGCCAGGCCGCGACCTTCGCCGCTATCGCATGGAACGGTTCGCCCGCCGGGTCGGTTCCGGCGGCAGGCGGTACGCCGCCGTCGCTCGCAAGGCGAATGCCCATCGACAGCGGCACGCGGCCGAGAAAGTCGAGCCCCATCGTCCCCGCCGCCGCCTCGGCGCCGCCGCTGCCGAACGGGTCGCTGACCTCGCCGCAATGCGGACAGGCATAGCCGGCCATATTCTCGACCAGCCCGATGATCGGCACGTCGGCCTGTTCGAACAGGCTGACCGCGCGCGTCGCGTCCATCAATGCCAGGTCCTGCGGCGTCGACACGATCACCGCGCCCGCAGGCTTGTGTTTCTGGATCATCGTCAGCTGGACGTCGCCGGTGCCCGGCGGCAGGTCGACGATCAGCGTGTCGATGTCGCCCCAGCTGGCATCGACCAGCTGTTCCAATGCCTTGCCCGCCATCGGGCCGCGCCAGGCGATCGCCTGTCCGGGCGCCGCGATCTGCCCGGTCGACAGCATCGGCACGCCATAGGCATTGGGGACGGGCACCAGTTTCGATCCGCGCGATTCGGGCTTCACATTTTCGCTGTCCATCAGGCGCGGCTGCGACGGCCCGTAGATGTCGGCGTCGACCAGTCCAACCTTGACGCCCAGCTTGCGCAGCGCGACCGCGAGATTGGCGGCGAGGGTCGATTTGCCGACGCCGCCCTTGCCGCTGCCGACCGCGATAATCGTCATCGATTTCTTTTCGGCGGTCATCGCGATGCGGACCTCGCGCACCCCCGCTTCGGCGAGCAGCCCGGCGCGCAGCTTGTCCTCGAGCGGTTTGCGGTCTTCGACGGCAAGCCCCGACACGTCGAGGACGACCGCAAGCAGCCCCATATCGTCCAGCAGACGGAGCCCCGAGGATCGCCCCTCGGTCAAGTCGGCGGCGGCGGCGGTCAGGCGGGCGATGTCGGGGGTTTTGTCGGTCATGTCCGCGGCAGATAGGCATGATCGGGGCGTTTGCCAGCCATTTTCGCGCGCACCCCCTGTTAATCGCGCCCGTGGCCCCTATAAAAGCATTATGAACGACAAGATTGACGGCAGCATGGATCGCCGCAGCCCGAGGGGATTGCGGCAATTTTTCCATCAGATCAGCCAGATGGCGAACAGCCCGTGGGGCAGCCCCGGCAAGGGCGATGACGACGGGAAGGGCGACGGCAAGCGCACCGGCCCGCGCAACCCGTGGGTCACCCCCGATCCGGCCGACCAGCGGCGCGCGCAAAAGCCGCGCGGCCCCTCGGCGCTCGACGAATTGCTGCGCAAGGGGCGCGGCGGTTTCGGCGGGGGCGGTTCGGGCGGCGGCGGCGATTTCGACCTCGGCGGATCGATTCGGCGTTGGAAATGGGCGATCATCGGGGTCGTGCTGGTCGCGATTGCATTTTCGATGACTCATATCGTTCCCCCTGAAAAAGAGGGCGTGGTCACGCGCCTCGGCAGCTATTCGCGCACCGTCGGGCCCGGTGTTAAATTTACCTGGCCCGCGCCGGTCGAGCGGATCCGGCTCGAGGACGTCCGCGCCATCCGCACGATGGCGATCGGCTCGCCCAATGCCACCGACGAGAATTTCGTGCTGACGCGCGACCAGAGCATCGTCGATCTCGCTTATGAGGTCCGCTGGTCGGTGCGCGATCCCGAACTCTTCTTCTTCCAGCTCGCCGATCCCGAAGGCACGATCCGCGAAGTCGCCGAAAGCGCGATGCGCGCCACGGTTGCGAACTTCGACCTCGTCCAGGCGATCGGCCCCGGCCGCGTCGAGATCGAGGCGCAGGTCCAGCAGCGCATGCAGGAATTGCTCAACCAATATCGCGCCGGCGTGATGATCCAGGGCATCGCGATCCGCCAGGTCGACCCGCCGAGCCAGGTCGACGAAGCCTTCAAGGAAGTCACCGCAGCGCGGCAGGAGCGCGAATCGGCGATCAACCTCGCGCGCGCCTATCAGCAGCAGGTGCTGGAACGCGCGCGCGGCGACACATCGGCTTTCGACCAGATCTATGCGCAATATCAGCTGGCGCCCGAAGTGACGCGCAAGCGCCTCTATTATGAAACGATGGAGAATGTGTTGTCGAACGTCGACAAGACCGTTGTCGAAGCGCGCGGGGTGACCCCCTATCTGCCGCTCAATGAAGTGCAGAGGCGGATTCCCGCCACGCCGCCTGCCGCTGCGACGAAGGGAGGCGAATGATGTTCAATTCGCTGTTCCAGAATCCGATGCGGCTGCTTTTTGGCGCCGTCATCATCCTCGTCATCCTGTCGCAATCGCTGGCGATCGTGCCCGAGGACAAGCAGGCGCTGATCCTGCGCTTCGGCGAGATCGAGCGGACGGTGAACCGTTACAAGCCGAACGAGGAGTTCGGCCGTTCGGGCGCCGGCCTCGTCCTGCGCGTGCCGTTCACCGACGGCATCCAATATATCGACAAGCGCATCCTCGGCGTGAATATGGAGCGCCAGCAGGTGCTCTCGACCGACCAGCAGCGGCTGCAGGTCGACGCCTTCGCGCGCTTCCGCATCACCAACCCGGTGCGGATGTACACCGCGATCCGCACCGAGGAGAAGTTGCAGACGCAGCTGGCGACGATCCTCGGCTCGTCGCTGCGCAACGAGCTTGGCAAGCGCACCTTTGCCACCCTGCTGTCGCCCGAACGCGGCGCGGTGATGGACAATATCCAGGTCGCGCTGAACCGCGAGGCGCAGAAATATGGCGCCGAGATCATCGATGTGCGCATCAAGCGCGCCGACCTGCCCGAAGGCGCGACGCTCGAGGCGGCGTATAACCGCATGCGGACCGCGCGCCAGCAGGAAGCGATCTCGATCCGTGCCGAAGGACAGAAGGAAGCGCAGATCATCCGCGGCAGCGCCGACGGCGAAGCGGCGCGCATCTATGCCGCCAGCTTTGGCAAGGATCCCGAATTCTATGACTTCTACCGCGCGATGCAGAGCTATCGGCAGACCTTCCTCGGTGAAAACAACCAGGGCGGCACGTCGATCATCATGTCGCCGGACAATGAATATCTGAAACGGTTCAGCGGCGGTTGATGCGGCCGGCTGCCGGCTGAACGGAACAGGCAGGCACTGTTCATGTTCAATCGCCGTTCAGCCACTTCGCCGCAGATAGCCGCGGCCGGGGCAGATGAATTTTTCGAGAACGAAAAGGAATTTCGATCGTGCGTTATGTTTATGGCATCACTTCGGCCTTGCTGGCGGGTGGCACCGCGCTGGCGCTGGTCACCCAGTCGCCCGTCGGGGCGCAGGTCGCGCAGAATGAGAAGAGCGAAATCGCCAAGGTCGTGCCGCGTTCGGGCGCGCCCGAAAGCTTCGCCGATCTCGTTGAACAGCTGCAGCCCGCGGTGGTCAACATCTCGACCAAGCAGGAAGTCACGCTCGGCGTCCGGCTCAACCCCTTTGCCGGGACGCGCGAGCCGATCACGCAGGAACAGCAGGGCGGCGGTTCGGGCTTTCTGATCTCGGCCGACGGCTATATCGTCACCAACAATCACGTCATCTCGGGCGGCCCGCGCGGCGAGGCAGTCAATCAGGTCACGGTGACGCTGACCAATCAAAAGGAATATAAGGCGACGATCGTCGGCCGCGACGTCGCCTCCGACCTTGCGTTGCTCAAGATCGAAGCCAGCGGATTGCCCTTTGTGAAGTTCGCCGATGGCGGCACCGCGCGCGTCGGCGACTGGGTTGTCGCGATCGGCAACCCGCTCGGCCTCGGCTCGACGGTGACCGCGGGCATCATCTCGGCGGTTCAGCGCAACATCGGGCAGGGCGGCGCCTATGACCGCTATATCCAGACCGATACCGCGATAAACCGCGGCAACTCGGGCGGTCCGCTGTTCGATCTCCAAGGCAATGTCGTCGGCATCAACAATATGCTGATCTCGCCCGTCGGCGCGAACATCGGCGTCAACTTCGCCATCCCCGCCGATGCGGCGATCCCGGTGATCAACGCGCTGCGCGCCGGTGAAAAGGTCGAGCGCGGCTATCTTGGCATCGGCATCGCGCCGGTCGACGAGGATCTCGCGGCGGCGCTCGGCCTGCCCAAGGATCGCGGCGAGTTCATCCAGCGTGTCGAGCCCGGGCAGGCGGGCGAAAAGGCCGGGCTGAAGCGCGGCGACGTGGTGACCAAGGTCAACGGCAAGGAAGTGACGCCGCAGCAGACTTTGTCCTACATCGTCTCGAACACCAAACCGGGCACGCGCATTCCGCTCGAAATCATCCGCGACGGCAAGCCGGTGACGCTCAATGTCCTGGTCGGCACGCGTCCACCCGAGGAAGAGCTGGCAGGCAGCAATTTCGATCCCGAGGCGGAGCAGACCGAGCCCGAGGATCCGACCGGCGCCGCCGACAAGGCGATCCAGGACGAACTGGGCTTGTCGGTACAGGTGGTGACGCCCGAAATCGCGCGCGCGGTCGGGGTCGACGCCGCGACCAAGGGCCTTGTCGTCGGGGCCGCTTCGGCGAACAGCGATGCGGGCCGCAAGGGCCTGCGCCGCGGCGACGTGATTCTCAGCGTCAATCGCACGCCCGTCGCGACGAGCGAGGCGCTTGCCAAGGCCGTCGCCGACGCAAAGAAGGCGGGCCGCGACGCGGTGCTGCTTGAAATCCTGCGCCGTGGCGGCCCATCGGGCTTTGTCGCGATTCGCCTGAAATAGACTTCGGGTTTTTACCGATCATCGGGGCGCCGCACCTTCGGGTCCGGCGCCCTTTTTGTTTGCGCCTCGCCGTCTTTGTTCATATTATGTTCCCATAACGACGAGTCGGGAGAAAGATGATGATTGGCTATGTGACTCTGGGGACGAAAGATCTCGCCAAGGCGGCGGATTTCTATGACGCGATTGCCGCCGAACTCGACACGCCGCGCATGATGGAATTCGACGGTTTCATCGCCTGGGGCAAGCCGGGCGGCGGCGCGGGCATCGGCCTGACCAGGCCCTTCGACGGCAATGTTGCAACCGTCGGCAACGGCGTGATGGTCGCGCTCGAGGCAAAGGACAAGGAACAGGTCCACCGCCTGCACGAAATCGCGCTCGCGCATGGCGGCACCTGCGAGGGCCCTCCGGGACCGCGCGGCGAAGGATTTTACGCCGGCTATTTCCGCGACCCCGACGGCAACAAGCTCAACGCCTTCATCATGGGGTGACTGGGGCAGGCGGAAAGGCGGTTTTGGGGCGGGGAGCGGCCTTTGCACATTTTCGTCATCCCGGCGAAGGCCGGGATCTCAACCTCTCGGATTTACGCACTGGTGAGATCCCGGCCTACGCCGGGATGACGAACTTTGTTGCGGCAGCTTCTGGTCGAAACCGGCCTCACGCTTCCCGCAACAAGGGCCAATGCGCCAGCCATTTTTTGGATTTCAGTCGCTCGTCGTAAACGGCGCGCTTCAGGTTCACGAAAGATGACGTCGGACGCAGAACCAGACCGAACAGATCGTCGATGCCCAAGGGCGCGGCAATTTCGCAAAGCTCGGCGTCATAGCGTCGAGCCGCAACGGCGGTTGCTGTCTCGGGCCAATGACGCATCGCATCGACGGCGGAAGCATAAGGCGGATCGCCGTTGCGGATGTGCATGCGCGCCTGATTCTTGACCGACCACACGACCGATGGCGCGATCGCCGCAAGGCGTGCCTCGTGCAGCCGATCGAGCGCCGGGTCGGTTCGGTCGGCGTCGTACCAGATCACATCGACATCGCTGTCGGGCGGCGATGGTGGGCGCTGGTGCCGATGATCCCAAACCGCGTTTCTGACAAAACCGGCTGCGATCCAGCAGTCGGGCAGATCGAGCGTCGCAACGACGCCGAGCAGATGCCAGCGCAGCCGGTCGGCGCGCAGGATGGAAATGATATCGGCCTTGGCTGTGCCCATCTGCGGAAAGATAGCGCGCCGGGCTGCGTCTGGATATGGCCGCAGCGGCCGGTTCCTTCGGCTGGCGGGCAGCGACAGGCGCTTTGCTACAATATCCCGCCATGATCTATGCTGCCGGATGACCCGATCCGACACCGTTGCCGTTCCTGCCGCTAACGCCGATGGCCGCGACCCTGCCGCACCGTCGCGCGATGCGAATTCCGCATGAAGTTCGGCAGTTTTGGGCCATTTTCTGCTTTTGGTCGCGGCGCCGGTTTGCCGATTGCCTGGGCTCCCCCGTCGCTCTAACTTCGACGCAGCATTTCAAGGGAGGATAGCGGGTGAGCGACGGCAGTATGGCAAGCGAAATCTATATCGGACTTGGCGGGGGCGGCGCTGCCGACGGCCCGCGCCAGTCGCTCGTGCTCAAGCGTGCGAACCGCCACGGGTTGATCGCGGGCGCGACGGGCACGGGCAAGACCGTGACCTTGCAGGGGCTGGCCGAGGGCTTTTCGGCGGTCGGCGTCCCGGTGTTCGTCGCCGATGTGAAGGGCGACCTCGCCGGCATGGCGATGGCGGGTAGTCCGATGGCGAAGGTCCATGAACCCTTTTCGAAACGCGCCGCCGAGATTGGCGATACCGACTGGGCGTATCGCGACAATCCGGTGATCTTCTGGGACCTGTTCGGCGAGCAGGGGCATCCGGTTCGCACGACGATTTCCGAAATGGGGCCGCTGCTGCTCGCGCGGCTGATGGGGCTCAACGAAGTGCAGGAGGGCGTGCTCGCGATCGCGTTCCGCGTCGCCGACGAACAGAATCTGCTGCTGCTCGACCTTGGCGATTTGCAGGCGATGCTCGTCTGGTGCGCCGAAAATGCCGACGAACTCACCACCAAATATGGCAATGTGTCGAAGGCGACCGTCGGCACGATCCAGCGGCAATTGCTGACGCTCGAAAGCCAGGGCGGCGCCAATTTCTTTGGCGAACCCGCGCTCGACATCATGGACATGATCCGTACCGACGAAAATGGCCGCGGCTATGTGAACATTCTTGCCGCCGACAAGCTGATGGCGAGCCCGAAGCTTTACGCGACGTTCCTGCTCTGGCTGCTGTCCGAAATGTTTGAGACGCTTCCCGAGATCGGCGACCCCGACAAGCCCAAGCTCGTGTTCTTCTTTGACGAGGCGCATCTGCTGTTCGACGACGCGCCGCCCGCGCTGACCGAAAAGATCGAGCAGGTCGTCCGTCTGATCCGCTCGAAGGGTGTCGGCGTCTATTTCGTCACGCAAAATCCGATCGACATTCCCGAGGATGTCGCGGGCCAGCTCGGCAACCGCGTCCAGCATGCGCTCCGCGCCTTCACCCCGCGCGATCAGAAGGCGGTGAAGGCCGCCGCCGACACCTTCCGCCCGAACCCCAAAATCGACGTGGCGCGCGAAATTACCGAACTGAAGGTCGGTGAGGCGTTGGTGTCGCTGCTGATGCCCGATGGCGCGCCGTCGCCGGTGGAACGCACCTTGATCAAGCCGCCCTGTTCGCGCGCCGGCCCTTTGGACGCCAAGGAGCGCGCGATCATCAAGTCGATCTCGCCGGTCGAGGGCAAATATGACACCGCCGTCGACCGTGAGAGCGCCGAGGAACTGCTCGCGATGAAAGCCGAGCAGGCGCAGGCCGCCGCGATCGAGGCCAAGGCGCAGGCCGAAGCCGACAAACAGGCCGCGATCGCCGCGAAGGAAGAGGCGAAGCGCAAGGCGGCCGAAGAACGCGAGCGGCTGCGGCTCGAAAAGGCGGCGGCGCGCGAAGCCGCGAAGCCGTCGATGACCGAAAAAATGGTCCAGTCGGCGGCGCGCTCGGCGGCGACGAGCATCGGGCGCCAAGTTGCGGGTAAGCTCGGCGGCCAGCTGATGCGGGGGATATTGGGCAGCCTGTTCAAATGAGCGAAGCCGATGCCGCGTTGATGGAGGCGAGCCTGACGGCCGTCGCCGATGCCGGCATCGACATTCGCCACACGCTGTTCGACCGTTTCTTTGCGGCTTTTCCCGATCGCCGCGCCAGCTTCATCTCGGTCGATGCGGCTTCGCGGCGGATGACCGACGAAACGCTCCAGATGATGTTCGGGCTGGGCAGCGGCGAGGACTGGGTGTGGCCGCTCGTCGCCGAACTGGTGTTCACGCATCGCAGCTATGGCGCGCTGCCGATCGCCGAATATGACGCCTTCATCGACATGACGGTCGCGGAGTTGCGGCTGGCGGCGGGGCCAGCTTGGAGCGCCGCGTGCGAATCGGCATGGCAGAAAAACGCCGACGCGCTGAAGGCGATGATCCGTCAGGCGCGGGCCGAATGGGCCAGCGCGATGCCGGCCGGCGCGCCGCAGATCGCCTGAGCCGGAGATTCTCCTGAATCGTCATCCCGGACGGGGAGGGCAGGCAACCACGTCTATCCTCTCGACTCCCACCGCGAATCGCGGCAGCATAGGTTGCATGACAAAACCGATATTGCCCGGAGAGGTAGCCGCCGCCGTCGTCGACCCCGTCGCATATGGTCAATGGGATCCGCTGCACGAGCAGCTCGCCTGGGCGCGCGCCAATGCGCCGCTTGCGGTGGCGGAGAATCCCGAGCTCGACCCCTTCTGGCTGGTGACGCGGCACGCCGACATCATGGCGATCAGCCGCGACCCGCAGCGTTTTGCGAACGGCATCCGCCCGACGGTGCTGACCAACCGCGCCGGGGAGGCCATTGCGCGCGCCGCAACGCCGAACAATGACGGACATCTGATTCGCTCGCTGGTGCAGATGGATGCGCCGGACCATATGAAATACCGGCTGCTGACGCAGAGCTGGTTCATGCCCAAGAATCTGAAAATCGTCGAAGATCGCATCCGGCATCTCGCGCGCGAAACCGTCGATCATATGCTCGAAGCGGGCGGGGAATGCGATTTCGCCCGCGATGTCGCGGCCCATTATCCGCTGCGCGTCATCATGGACATTTTGGGCGTCCCGCCCGAAGACGAGCCGCGCATGCTGATGCTGACGCAGCAGCTGTTCGGATCGACCGATCCCGAGCTTAACCGCAGCAGGGAAGCGATCACCAGCGCCGAACAGGCGATCGCGATGCTCAACTATGTCATTGCCGATTTCGAGAATTATTTCGGCGCGCTCACCGCCGAACGCCGGGCGAACCCGCGCGAGGATATTGCGACGGTGATCGCGAATGCGACGATCAATGGCGAGGCGATTCCCGACCGCGAAATGTCGGGCTATTATATGATCGTCGCGACGGCGGGGCATGACACGACGAGCGCCTCGACCGCGGGTGCGATCATGGAACTGGCAAAAAATCCGGCCTTGTTCGAGCGTTTCCGCGCCGCCGACAGCGACAAGGCGGGGCTGATCGAGGAAGCGATCCGCTGGACGACGCCGGTCCAGCATTTCATGCGCAGCGCGAAGGAAGATGTCGAAGTCGGCGGGCAGACGATCCGCGCGGGCGACTGGCTGATGCTCAATTATGTCTCGGCCAACCGCGACGAGGCGGTGTTCGACAATCCCTTCGCCTTCGATCCCGACCGCGAAAAGAATCAGCAGATCGCCTTTGGTTTTGGCGCGCATGTCTGCCTCGGCCAGCACCTCGCGCGCCTGGAGATGCGTATTTTGATGGAGGAATTGCTGCCGCGGCTGAAAAGCATCGAACTCGCGGGCGAGCCGGCGCGCGTCGAATCGGTGTTCGTCGGCGGGCTGAAACGCCTGCCGATTCGGTTCGCCGCCGCCTAGCCTGTCGCGGCGCGTGCGCCGCCAGCGCCTTGGAAAATGGAACAAACTGCTGATCGGCTGCGTTCTTGGTGGACCAAAAAAGGAGTTTGCGATGATTTTCTGGAAAAAGGTTGCGATCTCGGTCGCCGCCACTTCGATGATAGTTTCACCGATGGCCGCTTCGGCGGCACTCGCGGTCGACGGGACCCGGGCGACGACCGTCACCGACGGTCAGAACGAACTCGAAGGGTCGAGCTGGCTTCCGATCCTGCTGGGCCTTGCGATCGTTGCCGGCGGTATCTGGCTGGTGGTCGACGACAACAACGATGACGAGCCGGTAAGCCCGTAACCGTCGGTTCGGGAAGGCGAACCCGCTCTTCGTTCGACGAAGGGCGGTGCTAGACCTTTTCGGCCGGAAAGAAGCGCGCGATCACATCGCTCGCGAGCCGCGCGGGACGCAGCGTTTCGGCATCGATGCAGCACCAGCTCGACTTGACCTCAGCCAGCACATCCTCGCCGCGCTTGATGATCGTTTCATAAAAGGCGCGCGCCCCCTGCACCTTTTCGAGGATCACCGTCGCGATGACCTGGTCATCGAGAAAGGCGGGGCGGCGATAGGTAATCTCGTGCTTCAGCGCGACCCAAAGATGCGCCGCGACCGCGTCGGGCGGTGCGATATGGCGCCAGTGGGCGAGCACCGCTTCCTGCACCCAGCTGAGATAATGGGCATTGTTGACGTGCCCCATGAAATCGATCTGATCGGCGCCGACGGTGATGTCGTGATCGTGGGGAAGGGAAACTGCGGTCATATCGCTTACACTAATGTCAACAAAGTGTGACGGGAAGATGAATTTTCATCCCCGCCCGCGATAGGGCGCGACCCCCTGATCGGGGAGCCACAGGTCGGCGGGTGGCGCGCCCGATTGCCAGAAGACGTCGATGGGGATGCCGCCGCGCGGATACCAGTAACCGCCGATGCGCAGCCAGCGGGGCTGCATTTCGTCGAACAGGCGGCGGCCGATGCCGACCGTGCAATCCTCGTGAAAGCCGGCATGGTTGCGGAAACTGCCGAGGAACAGCTTCAGGCTCTTCGATTCGACGATCGTTTCGCCGGGCGCATAATCGATGACGAGATGCGCGAAATCGGGCTGTCCGGTCACCGGGCAGAGCGAGGTGAACTCGGGCGCAGCGAAGCGGACAAGGTAAAGCTCGCCGGGGCGCGGGTTGGGGACATAGTCGAGCACCGCCGCCTCGGGCGAGGCAGGAAGTTCGCTGGACTGGCCGAGATGTTTCGGCGCGAGCGGGGTAGGGGTGGAATCGGTCATGGAAAGGCTCTAGTGCGCAGCGCGGTCGATGTCACCGATCCGGTGGACGGAGACGGCAGGGTTCAGCGCCAATTCAGCGGCGTGTGCCAAATATGGGTAGTGTGGGATCGCGGGCAAGATGACGGTGCGTAACTTCGGGCGAGGACAGGTGGCAACGCTCGCGCTGGCGGCGGCGATGCTGGCGGCGGGGGTGCCGGTGCGCGCGCAGGACAGCGGCACATCGTCGCGCCCGATCGACTTTCGCCTGCCGCCCCCCGCCGACGACGGCCGGACGCCGGGTGTGCAGGGTCCGTCGGACAACGGTCTGCCGCCGGTCGCGCCAGGCGAGCGGCGCGGCCAGCCGACGCCCGCCCCCGCGCCGACCCCGACGCAGCCGGTTGCGCCGCCGCGCGTCGCGCCGACGCAGCCGGCGACGGCCAACCCGACACCCGCTCCGTCACCGACGCGGCGCGCCGCCCCCGTGGTCGCGGCTCCGCGGACGGCGACACCCGAAACCGCAAGCCCGGCGCCGCCAACCGCCGCCGACAATCCGGCGTTGCCGCCGCTGGACACCGCCGCGCCGCCGGCTGCCACCACACTCGATGCGGTGCCCCTCCCCGTAGACGACACGCCGGTTGCCGCGGCCCCTGCGACCGCGCCCTCGGATGCGCCGGTCTGGGCGTGGGTGCTGGCCGCGCTGGCCGCCGCGGGCGCCGGTTTCTGGTACTGGCGGCGCCGCGCGGCGCCAATTGGCCCGACGATCGACGAGGTGGCCGATGCGCCGCGCGCCGCGCCGCCGCCTGCTCCCCGCGCCGCGTCCCCGGCTGCACCTGCGCCAGCCGCGCGTCCGGTCGCGCCCCAGCCGGCGCGCGCGCCGCTTGCGCCGTCCGAGCGGCTCGCGGCGTCACCGCTCGTCACGCGCCCTGCGGCCGAAAAGCGGGCGGTCATCGGCATGGCGCTCGACATCCGCAGCATCCGCTTCGCCGCCGATCATGTGGCGGTCGGCTTTGCGCTCCACCTTGTGAATCAGGGATCGGTCGCGGCGACCGGCCTGATGGTCCGCATCGCACTCAACCAGGGATCGGCGATGACCGAGCCGGTGCTTGCCCGCTTTTTCGACGGCGCGGGCGGCAGCGTGCTGCGCGACGATATGGGGCTGGCGCCGGGCGCGGGCGAGGAGTTGTCGACCGAGGTCATGTTGCCGCGCGCCGCGATCGAGCCGCTGATGATCGGCGGCAAACCCATGCTCGTCCCCGTTGTTGCGTTCGACGTGACCTATCATTGGGATGGCGAGGGTGAAGCGTTCGGCCAGAATGCCGGCAGCTTCGTGCTCGGCCGCGAACAGGGCGCCAGCGGTAGCGAAAAGCTCGCGCCGCTGCCGCTCGACCGCGCAACCTATATCGTCGATCGGCCCGCGGCGCGCGCGACGGCGATCAAGCGCGCGCAATAGTTTGGCTCAAAACGGCACTGCTTTTTTGTTGCGGTGCAGCATCGGCTGAGGCACATCTCCACCGCGCTTGAAAAAGCGCGGGGCGGGGCATAGGCTGACTATCCCCGGAAAGAAGCCACAGCAGGATGGCCGGGATAGGGACAGGCAAAGACGTTCCCGACCGGCCGCAACAGGAGCATGACATGGACGCCTTGGTCTCAACCGACTGGCTGGAACGCGAACTGGGGGCATCGGACCTGCGGGTCGTCGATGCGACGAAATTTCTCGAGGCCGATCGCGACGCGCGTGCCGAATATGAGGCGGGCCATATCCCCGGCGCGGTGTTCATGGACCTCGCCGAACTGACCGATCCGTCGAGCGACGTCGACAATATGGCGCCGCAGGCCGAAAAATTCGCGAGCCGCATGCAGTCGCTCGGCCTTGGCGACGGCAGCCGCATCGTGCTTTACGACGACAGCCCGCTGAAGAGCGCGGCGCGCGGCTGGTGGCTGCTCAAATTGTTCGGCGCGCATGATGTGGCGCTGCTCGACGGCGGCCTCGCCAAGTGGAAGGCCGAGGGCCGCGCGCTCGAAATGGGCAAGCAGACGCTGCGCCATCGCCACTTCACCGTGTGGCGCGATGCCAAGGCGGTGCGCACCAAGGAGCAGATGCTGGCGAACTTGGACAGCGGCGCCGAACAGGTCGTCGACGCGCGTCCCGCCGCGCGCTTCACCGGCGAGGAACGCGATCCGCGCGCCGGCGTCGCCCCCGGGCATATTCCGAATTCGCGCAGCCTGCCGCACAGTGAGCTGTTCAACGCCGACGGCACTTGGAAGCGTGGCGACGAACTGAAGGCCGCGTTCGATGCTGCCGGGATCGACCTCGACAAACCGCTTGTCACCACCTGTGGCAGCGGCATGACCGCGACCGTCGTCGCCTTCGGCGCGCACCTTCTCGGCAAGGAGGATGTCGCGGTTTACGACGGCAGCTGGACCGAATGGGGCGCCGATCCCGCGACGCCCAAGTCGACCGGCGCGGCCTGACACCAAATCGGCCCGATAATCCTTCGTGGCGAAGGGTGGATTTTGGCCGGTGCTCCGCTAACAAGGCGGGGATGAACAAAGACGACGATGACAGCCTCCGCCCTGCGACGAAACTCGTGCAGGGCGGACGGCGTCCCGAATGGACCGGCGACCCGCGGCTCGGCGGCGGCGTCGTCAATCCGCCGGTGTGGCGCGCTTCGACGATCCTTTACGACAATATCGCCGACCTGAAGGCGCGCGGCCATGCGACGCATGACAAGCTTTATTACGGTCGCCGCGGGACGCCGACGGTTTGGGCGCTTGCTGATGCGTTGACCGGGATGGAGCCGGGCGCCGAAGGGACGCTGCTTTATCCGTCGGGGGTCGCGGCCAATTCGGCAGGGCTGCTCGCGCTCTTGTCGCCGGGCGATCATCTGCTGATGGTCGACAGCGCCTATGAACCCACGCGCGCCTTCTGCGACGGCATGCTTGCGCGGCTCGGGGTCGCGACGACCTATTATGATCCGCTGGTCGGCGCGGGGATCGCTGACTTGATCACGCCGCAGACGAAGCTGATCTTCCTCGAATCGCCGGGCAGCCTGACCTTCGAGGTGCAGGATATTCCGGCGATCACGGGCGTCGCTCGCGTCCGCGGCGTGCTGACGATGCTCGACAACACCTGGGCGACGCCTTTGCTCTTCCCGGCGCTGTCGCACGGCGTCGACGTGACGATGATGAGCCTCACCAAATATGTCGGCGGGCACAGCGATGCGATGATGGGCTCGCTGACCGCGACCAAAGCGGTGTGGCCGCGTTTGCGGCAGGCCGCCTATCAGCTCGGCCAGGCGGTCTCACCCGACGATTGCGCGCTGATGCTGCGCGGATTGCGCACGCTCGACGTGCGGATGCAGCGGCAGGGCGAGAATGGCGTGACGGTCGCGAACTGGCTCGCGGGCCGGGCCGAGGTCGGCCGCGTTCTGCACCCCGCGCTGCCGGGCGACCCCGGCCATGCGATCTGGTCGCGCGATTTCGCAGGCGCCAGCGGGCTGTTCGGCTTCACGCTGAAGGGCGCCGACGAGGCGGCGCGGACACGCTTTATCGATTCGCTGACGCATTTCGGCATCGGCTTCAGCTGGGGCGGCTATGAAAGCCTTGTCGTCCCAAGCGACCCAGCGACGATTCGCACCGCGACCCGCTGGGCCGACCCCGACCCGCTCGTCCGCCTGTCGATCGGGCTCGAGGACCCCGCCGACCTGATCGCCGACCTCGAACGCGGCCTTGCCGTGATGGCCGGATGAGCGGCCTCGACCATCTTCTCGCCCGCATGGGCTTCCCTGCGCTCGCAGAGGCGCAGGTCGCCGAACTTGGTATCGCCGCTGCGCTCGCGATACTGGGTCTGGGGACCGGCTGGCTGGTCAGGAAGCGCGTCGGTCCGCGCATGTCGGATTGGCTGCACGGGCAGGAATTCGGCGCGCGCGGTCCGCTGACCGAGCGCGCGGGCGCGATACTTGGCTGGCTGGTCGCCCTGTTGATCATCGGCGTCGCCGGTGCGGTCTGGCCATGGCACCCCTATGCGTTGCTGCTGCTCAATGCCGTGCTCGCGTTCAGCATCGCCGCGCTGGTGCGCAACGTCCTGGTCGGCGTAGGCTTGGGCGAGGGCACGGCACTTGCCGGAGCGTTCATTGCGTTTGTCGTCATGTTGTCGCGCGCCGTTGGGGGACTCGAGCTGCTTCAGGAACGGCTGGACGCGTTCGGCTTTTCGATCGGGGCACGACATTTTTCCCTGCTGACGGTCATCAATCTCCTGCTGACGGTGATCATCCTCTTCACGATGGCCAGGCTTGCCAACCGGGTTTTGCGGCGGATTATCAAGGGCAGCGACCGGTTCGACCCGACCCAGCGGTTGCTGATCGAAAAGATTTCGGCCGTCGTGATCATCGTCGCGGCCTTTTTCATCGGCATCGATATCTTGGGCATCGATCTCACCGCCTTTGCGGTGTTTTCGGGCGCGCTCGGCCTCGCCATCGGGTTTGGGTTGCAAAAGACCGTCGGCAATCTGATCGCGGGAATCATCCTGCTGATGGACCGGTCGATCAAGCCGGGCGACGTCATCGTCGTCGGCGACAGCTTTGGCTGGGTCAACAAGATCGGCGTCCGTGCGGTGTCGGTGATCACGCGCGAGGGCAAGGAACATCTGATTCCCAACGAAAATCTGATGACGCAGGAGGTCGAGAACTGGAGCTATTCGAGCCGCGCCGTGCGCGTGAAGATTGCTATCGGGGTCGCTTACGATACCGATCTTCGGCTCGCGCAAAAGCTGATGATCGAAGCGGCGAAGGAATCGCCGCGCGTCCTAGAAGAGCCCGCGCCGGTGTGCTGGATCACCGGTTTCGGCGACAGCAGCATCGACCATGAAGTGCGCTTCTGGATCACCGACCCCGAAGGCGGGGTCGGCAATATCAAAGGGGGCGTGTTCCTGAGTATCTGGGACAAATTCCAGGAGGCCGGGATCGAAATCCCGTTCCCGCAACGCGATGTCCATGTTCGCGACCTGCCCGATGCGGCGGTCAAGCCGGTCAAGGTGGCGAAGCCGAAGGCGCCGTAGCATGCCAGCCCTCGGCCCTTGTCCCGGGCAGAGGGCTGGCGATCGCCGCGTGGTTCTAGAAACCCGTTTTCTTCGCGCGCTCGATGCATTCGACGATGATGCGCTTCGCCTCATTCTCATCGCCCCAGCCGTTGAGCTTTGCCCATTTGCCGGGTTCGAGATCCTTATAATGGGTGAAGAAATGCTCGATCTGCTGCAGCACGATCGGCGGCATGTCGGTGTAGCTCACCACATCGGCATAATAGGGGAAGGTCTTGTTGACCGGGACGCACAACAGCTTTTCGTCGCCGCCGGCATCGTCTTCCATCAGCAGCACGCCAATCGGGCGGCACTTGACCACGGCGCCCGCGACGATTGGCGAGCGCGCGACAACGAGGGCATCGAGCGGATCGCCGTCCTCGCCCAGCGTGTGCGGGACGAAGCCGTAATTGGCGGGATAGCGCATCGGGGTGTGGAGGAAGCGGTCGACGAACAGCGCGCCGCTCGCCTTGTCGAATTCATATTTCACCGGCTCGCCGCCGATCGGAACTTCGATCAGGACGTTGAGGCTGTCGGGCGGGCTGTCGCCGGCGGGGATCAGGTCGATGCGCATGGGAGAGTGAAGTCCTTTATCTGTTGTCCGCCGAATCCTTTTTAGAGGCGGCGGCGCGGCGCCAATAGCTGATCGAACCAGTCGGGGCCACTCCCGCTTTTTTCGAGATGCGGCCAGCGCAGCCCGCCATGATAGGCGATTTCGATATTGCGATAGCGGCCGCCGCGCTCGACGAGCAGCCGCACCGGGGTCTTGCCGTCGGCAGCCGCGCGAACTGCCGCCTCGATCCGCTCGCGGCTGTAGCTCACACCGTCAACCGCGACGATCTTCGTCCCGTTGATAATGTCGGCCTTGAACGCCGGGCCTTCCCACAGGATGCCGGTGGCGACGCCGTCCTTGTCGATCGTCATGCCGAGCGAATGGGTGAGGTCGGTGTTTTTCGCCTGCGCCATCCGGTCGCGGTCATAGACATTGGGCGCGTCGCGCCAGACGAGCCGATATCCCGCGCGATCGATCCCGCCCGTGGGCGCCGGCTGCCCGCTCGCCTGCATCCGCGCGCGCAGGAAACTTGCCCAGTCATAGGGGTGGACCGCGTTCAGCGCCGCGACGACATCGTCGAAGTCATACGTGTCCTGCCCAAAATCGCCCTCGCGTCCGCCGAAGAAGGCGCGTGCGAAATCGTCGAGGCTCTTGCCGTTGTTCGTCGCCTGACGGATCAGCATGTCCGCCTCGAGCCACATCAGCGACCCTTCGTTGTAATAATCCTCGCTGCGCGACCAGCTCGAAAAGGGCTTGGGCTTGCGCGCCGCGATGACGGGATCGAGCGTCGTATCCTCGACCGAGCGCCACGCGCGGCCCGGCTGGGCACTGAAATAGCCGGCGTTGGTCGCCCATTCGGCGAGGATCATCTCTTTCGACTGCATTCCCGACCGCCCGGCGAGGACGAGATCCCAGAAACTCGTCTGGCCTTCATAGACCCACAGCAGATTGTCCTGCATGCGCGTGCGATAATCGGGGGTCCACAGCTTGTCGGGGCGGCGATATTTGCCGTTCCAGCTGTGGACGAGTTCGTGCGGCAGCAGCCCGCGCTCCCAGTCATTATCGTCCCATTTGGTGAAATAATCGACCGCGCGGCTGTTTTCGCTGCTGCGATGATGTTCGAGCCCGATGCCGCCGAGTTCGTCGGTCAGCGCGAGCAGGAATTCATAGCGGTCGAAATGCCGGACGCCGAACAATGCGACCGCCTCCGACACCAGCGCCGCATGGCGCGCGATATGATCGGGGCTTGCCTCGAGATATTTGGCTTCGTCGGCGACGACGTTGAGCGTCACCTTGTTACCGAGATCCCATTTGCGGAAATAGCGCCCTGCGAACATCGGGCTGTCGACGAGCACTTCATAATTGGTCGGCGCAAAGCCGTAGCGATTGCCCGAGACTTTCAGCCCGTCGAGCGCTGCGGCGCCGGTCCATCCGTCGGGCAGCGTGACGTCGAGCTGGACCGGGATTTGGCGCGTGAAATAGCCTGCGGGATAGAGGCTGAGCTGTTCCCATTGCAGGTTCATCATCGCGGGGGTGACGACGACGCGGCCCTCGCTGGACCGGGTCGGCGAGAGGAAATCGAAGGCGATGTCGATGCTTTTGGTCCCCGCGGGGACATCGATGTCGAACGCGTAGACGTCGGTCGGCTGGCGCGTCCAGACCAGCGGCTTGCCGCCGGCGCTTGGCCGGAAACCCGCCATTTCTGCGATCGCGCCGCGCGGGGCGTGCTTGCCGGGCAGCCATTCGGGATAGAGCAGGGTCAGCTTGCCCGACTTCGCCACCGGGATCGTCTGGCGGACGCGGAAGATGCCGCGCGCAACGTCGGTCGCGTCGACCCTCAATATCATCGTGCCGGGATAGGCTTTGTCGGCGGGCAGCGGGATCGTCAGCGGCTGGACGACGGGCTGCGGGCGGCTGTTGCCATCCTGAGCGTGGGCGGCAGGGACGGCGGGGGCGGCCAGGGCGAAGAGCGCGGGTGCGACGAACAGTGTTTTTTTCATGGCTGTTTCTCTGCCTCCAAATCGCCGTGAGGTCCAGCCGAGGCGCTGCAAGCGCTCTTTGCCTTTCGACCAAAAAGCATTAGACGCCGCGACCATGAGCAAGGACAAATCCGCCAAAATCCCGACGCCGCAGGCTGTGCGCGGCACCCAGGACATGCTCGGCGATTTCGCAGATCGTTTTGCGCATGTCGTCGATACCTTCGAGCGGGTGCGCCGCCTCTATGGCTACAAACGCATCGAGGTGCCGGTGATCGAGCCGACCGCGGTGTTTGCGCGCTCGCTGGGTGAGACGACCGATGTCGTGTCGAAGGAAATGTATTCGTTCGACGACCGCGGCGGCGAATCGATCACGCTGCGCCCCGAATTCACCGCGGGGATCGCGCGCGCGTACATCACCAACGGCTGGCAGCAGTATGCGCCGCTGAAGGTCGCGACGCATGGCCCGCTGTTCCGCTACGAGCGCCCGCAAAAGGGCCGCTATCGCCAGTTTCATCAACTGGATGCAGAAGTGCTTGGCAGCGACAGCCCGCTCGCGGATGCCGAGCTGCTGGTGTTCGCCGACCAGCTTTTGAACGAGCTGGGGATCGCGGAGGGCGTGACGTTGACGCTCAACACGCTGGGCGATGCGGCGAGCCGCGACGCGTGGCGCGCGGCGCTGGTCGAGCATTTCGAGGCGCATCGCGGCGACCTGTCCGAAGACAGCCTCGCGCGGCTCGACAAGAACCCGCTGCGGATATTGGACAGCAAAGATCCCAAAGACCGCCCGATCGCCGACAGCGCACCCGACATCGATGCGTTTCTGACCGGCGAAGCGCAGGATTTCTTCGGCGCGGTGACGTCGGGCTTGGACGCCGCGGGCGTCGCGTGGGAACGCAACGCGCGGCTGGTGCGCGGGCTCGACTATTATCGCCACACCGCGTTCGAATTCGTCACCGACCGTCTGGGCGCGCAGGGCACCGTGCTCGGCGGCGGGCGCTACGACGGATTGATTGAGGCGCTTGGAGGTCCGCCGACGGCCGCGGTTGGTTGGGCGGCGGGGATTGAGCGGCTGGCGATGCTCATCGACGAGCCGAAGTCTGAGCTTTTGAACGTCGTCATGGCGGTCGAAGATGATCTGGCTATCCCCGCCGCTCAAAGAATTGCCTCAGCGTTAAGGCAGAAAAAGCTATCTGCCGACATGATCGCCACGGGTTCAGCGCGGAAGCGCTACGACAAGGCGGCCAAGATCAATGCCCATGTATTAATGTCGGTGCGCTGGAACGATGGCATTCCTGCTATCCGGACCCAGTCGGCGACCGCCAACGGCGTTCTTTTGCAAGTGAAGGCCGTTCTCGACGGTTTGGGCTATCAAAACGACTGAGAGCACAACCGTCGTCACCCCGGACTTGATCCGGGGTCCAGACGACACCGGCGCCCATGGATCCCGGATCGAGTCCGGGATGACGAAGATTTGAAGTGACAGCGAACAGATGACCAATGTTTCCGAGCGCCAGATCGACGCCATCATCGAACGCCATGCCGCGTTGCAGGCGCGTATGGCGACGGGGGATATGGCGCCCGCCGATTTCGTCGCGGCGTCGAAGGAGTTTGCCGAGCTCGAGCCCGTCGCGACCGCGGCGCGCGAAGTGGTGCGGCTGCGCGGCGAACTGACGTCGCTGAACGAAATGCTCGCTGACCCCGAAATGAAGGCGATGGCGGCCGAGGAAATCGCCGCGGTCGAGGAAGCGCTTCCCGCCGCCGAGCACGACCTCGCGCTCCAGCTTCTCCCCAAGGATGTCGCCGACGAACGCGCCGCGATGCTCGAAATTCGCGCCGGGACCGGCGGTGACGAGGCAGCGCTGTTCGCGGGCGATCTGCTGCGCATGTACAGCCGCTATGCCGATGGGCAGGGCTGGAAGGTCGAGGTCATTTCGGCAAGCGAGGCCGAAATGGGCGGCTATAAGGAAGTCGTCGCGTCGGTGACGGGGCAGGGCGTGTTCGCCAAGCTCAAGTTCGAAAGCGGCGTCCACCGCGTCCAGCGTGTCCCCGCGACCGAAAGCCAGGGCCGCATCCACACCAGCGCCGCGACCGTCGCGGTGCTGCCCGAGGCCGAGGAAGTCGACGTCGCGATCAACGACAGCGACCTCAAGATCGACATTTACCGCGCGAGCGGGGCGGGCGGGCAGCACGTCAACACCACCGACAGCGCGATCCGCATCACGCATATCCCGTCCGGGCTCGTCGTGATCCAGCAGGACCAGCGCAGCCAGCACAAGAACCGTGCCAAGGCGATGCAGGTGCTGCGCGCGCGGCTCTATGACCTTGAGCGCGCAAAAATCCACGACGCCGAGGCGTCGGCGCGCAAGTCGATGGTCGGGTCGGGCGACCGCTCCGAACGCATCCGCACCTATAATTTCCCGCAAGGCCGGGTGACGGATCACCGCATCAACCTGACGCTCCACCGCCTGCCCGAAATCATCGAGGGCGCGATGGACGAGTTGATCGACGCGCTGATCGCTGAGGATCAGGCGCAGCGGCTGGCGGGGCTGGGTGATTGACCCGATCGGCCGACATCAGCACGGCCCTCGTTGCGTATCTGGGATATAAGCGCGCGGACGTCCCGCAATCCGATTGGCGGGCGGTCGTTGATTCGATCGGCATGGCACGCGCCGAGGCAGTCGAATGGGCGTTACTCGACGTCCTCTATCAATTGCGCGAGATCAAACCCGACTGGCGCGCTCATTCGCTCTGGAGCGGTAGTGAATGGGTCGTGCGCGAACTGCGTAAGCGCTACCCCGATCTCGATGACAAGGCGGCCAAGGCTCTGACCTGGGCTTTTTCCTGTGAGCAAGAGTTGACCGTAGGTGCTACCCTCTTGTCCGCGGCGCAGAAGCTGGGCGGCGTTTCCGATACGCCGCGCCTCGATGCTGAATTGTTGATGGCGCATGCGCTTGGGGTCGAGCGCGGCTCACTGTTGCTTGACCCGACGCGTTTTGCCGTGCCCGGTGGCTTCGCGGTACTCGTCGAACGGCGGCTCGCACACGAACCTGTGGCCTATATCGTCGGGCATCGCGATTTCTGGACGATCCGCATCGGCGTCGGCCCCGGCGTCCTGATCCCGCGCCCCGACAGCGAAACGCTGATCGAGGCGGCAGTCGACCATTTCGGGCGGGCGGGTCCGAAACGCATTCTCGATCTCGGCACCGGGCCCGGCACGCTGCTTTTTGCGGCGCTGAGCGAATGGCTCGACGCGCGCGGTGTCGGCGTCGATGCGAGCGATGCCGCGCTGGACTATGCGAAGGCCAACGCACGGGCGCTGGGGATCGAAGAGCGGACCAAGCTGCTACTCGGCGACTGGACAACGGGAATCGACGGCCCGTTCGACCTCATTCTCTGCAATCCGCCCTATATCGCCGAGTCCGAAGCCCTGATGCCCGATGTCGCCGATCACGAGCCACCCGTCGCGCTCTTCGCCGGTGGCGACGGCCTCGACGACTATCGCCGGATCATCCCCGATTTGCCGCGCCTTTTGGCGCCCGGAGGCGTCGCCATCCTTGAAATCGGCCACACGCAACATATGTCTGTAAGAGAACTCGCTGAAACTGCGGGTTTCAAGGTCGCCTGCAGACAGGATCTGGGCGGCCGCGACAGGGCGCTTTTGCTGACCCGCGCCTGACACGCCCACAAGAATTCGCTTGGTTTACGCGGCAAAGCGCGGTAGGGGCGGCTTACAGACCTGATCGGGGTCCCTTTGGCGATGCGGACAGCATCGATACTGGTCCGGCTGGTCTGCTTCCCACTTACGATGCTGGTGCGGGACCGTGGGGTCCGGCGCAAGCGGTAAAGGGCAAGGCCGCGCAAGAAGCGCGGGCACGACGCGCAGACAAGCGCGGTCGGCCAAAAGGGGTTGGCATAGCTTATTAGCTTATCGACAGGATGTCTCAGTTGAACATGAACAACCGACAGAACGGTCGCCGTCGCGGCCGTAACAACAACGGCAGCAACAATAACAATCGCCCGCAGTCGGGCGGACGCGGCGGGGTCGACCAGGCCAACCGTATCGACAGCCGCGCGCGCGGTAACGGCGCCCAGATGATCGAGAAGTACCGCAATCTGGCGCGTGACGCACAGCTTGCGGGCGACCGGGTCCAGACCGAATATTATCTGCAGTTCGCCGACCATTATTTCCGCGTCGTGAGCGACTTCCGCGCCCGCCAGGAAGAAAAGGCTGCGGCGAATGGCCAGGAACGCAGCCACGACCGCAGCCGCGAGATCCGCGGCGTCGAGGATTTCGACGGCCACGACGATACCGACAGCGATTTCGAAGCCGACACCGGCCGCGACGATAGCGACAATGGCGACGACCGTGGCGAGCGGAACGATCGCGGCAACGATCGCGGTGATCGGGGTGATCGCAATGACCGTGGCCAGCGCGACAATCGCGGCAACCGCGAACCGCGCAGCGACCGCGACGACGACAATCGTGGCAACCGCGAACCGCGCGGCAATCGCGACGATGACAATCGCGGCAATCGCCAGCCGGCGCGCGCCCGTCCTGTCCGCAATCGCGACGAGGACGAGGCGCAGGTCGATCGCAACGACCGCAGCGAAGCCACCGCCGTGCGCGAAGAAGCCGCCGAGCAGGAACCCGCTCCGCGTCCCGCGCGCCGTCCGGCCCGCCGTCCGCGTCAGGATGACAGCGCCGACAATGGCAATGCCGGTATCGACACCGCCGTTCTGCCGCCCGCGATCGGCCGCCCCGAACGCGCCGTCGAAAGCGATGCCGAGGGCGAAGCGCCCGCCGCCAAGCCGCGCCGCACGCGCCGCACGCTGGCGACGCGCAGCACCGACGTCGAAGCGGCCGAATAAGCCATCGATTTCACGCTGGTTTTTCCGATTCGCATGCCATAGCCTCCCCGCGGGATATCCTGCGGGGAGGTTTTTTATGCGCGTGTCGGCCCTGGCCTGTTTGCCGCTGATCGTTGGCGGCATGGCGGCACCCCTTTTGGCGCAGGACGCCGCGACCGGCAACGCACAGGGCGATGTCGCGGTCACCATCTATAATAATGGCCAGTCGCTGGTGCAGGACGACCGCCAGCTCAGCGTCGCCGCGGGGGGCAACCGCATCGAATTTCCCGACGTCTCGGCGCGCATCCGTCCCGAGACGGTGACGCTCTCGGGTCCCGGCATCGGCATCGTCGAACAGAATTTCGACTTCGACCTGCTCACCCCCGACAAATTGATGGACAAGGCGGTCGGTCAGTCGATCACCCTCGTCCGCACCAATCCCGCGACCGGCGCCGAACGCACCGAGCGCGCCAAGGTGCTCGCGGCGAACGGCGGCATCGTGCTTCAGATCGGCGAGCGCATCGAGGTGCTGCGCGACGATGGCCTTCCCGTGCGCGCGGTGTTCGACCGGCTGCCGCCCAATTTGCGCGCGCGGCCGACGCTGTCGGTGACGGTCGATGCAGCGAGCGCGGGCACCGTCCCGGCGCGGCTTTCCTATCTCACCCCGAACCTTGGCTGGACCGCCGATTATGTCGCGCTGTTCGACGCCGCCAAGGGGGCGATGGATGTTCAGGGCTGGGTGACGCTGACCAACAGCACCGGCACGACCTTCAACAATGCGCGCACTTTGCTGGTGGCGGGCAATCCGGGCGGCGGCGGCGGCTTTCGCCAGATGACGGGCGCGATGGATTCGGCGGGCACCGAATCGAACGATCGCGAGCGGCTCGGCGACTATTATCTCTATCCGCTGGCGGCGCGGACGACGATCGCCAACGCCCAGCAGAAGCAGGTGAGCTTTCTCGACGTGAAGGGCGCGCCCGCGCGCTCGACCTATGAATATGTCAATCGCTGGCTCGGCAGCAACAATGAGCCCGTCAGCACCGCGAGCGTGCTGCGCTTTTCAACCTCGCGGCAGGGCGGACTCGGCGACCAGCTGCCCGCGGGCACGATTCGCGTCTATATGCGCGACGCGCGCGGCGATCCGCAGTTCATTGGCGAGAATCGCATCGACCACACGCCGATGGGGTCGGCGATGTCGCTGCGCACCGGCGACGCCTTCGACGTGAAGGTCCAGCCGACCGTCGTATCGCGCACGCGCAAGGGCGATTCGCGCTGGGTGACGAAGATGAAATATGCGATCAGCAACGCACGGCCGACGCCGGTCACCGTGCTGCTCGCGCAGGACGGGCTCTATGGCGATGTGCGGATCAGCGACGAAAGCCTGAAGGGCGAGCGTATTTCGGCCGACCGCGTCGAATGGCAGGTGCCGGTGCCCGCGAACGGCAAGGTCGACCTGACCGTCACATTCGATTCGCGTTACTGAGCGTCACGCGATGCGGGGCTGGCCGCTGTTGATATGGGTCGCGGCGCTGCTCGCGCCCGCGCCCCTGTTTGCGCAGGCGATCGCCGTATCGGCCAAGATCGACGATGTCGCGGTCACCGTCTATCGTGCGCCGTCGCGGGGGACCGGACCGATCGATCCCAATTGGCCGCGGGGCTTTGCCTTCATCACCGAAACGCGCACCGTTACTTTGCCCGCGGGAACCTCGGTGCTGCGATTCGAAGGCGTCGCGGAAGGGCTGCTCCCCGAAACCGCGGTGGTCAGCGGCCTGCCTGACGGGGTCGTCGAAAAGAATCGCGACGCGCGGCTGCTGTCGCCCGCGGGGCTCGTCGACGCCTATCTCAAGCGCAGCGTCACGCTGCGGCGCACCAGCCTTGCGACCGGAAAATTCGTCGAGCAGGAGGCGGTGATCCAGTCGGGACCGAACGGCGGCGTCATCGTCCAGACCGCGGCCGGGGTCGAGGCGCTTGCCTGCTCGGGCCTTCCTGAAAGGATGCTCTATCCTCGCGTACCCAAGGATCTTTCGGCCAAGCCGACGCTGTCGGTGCTTGTCGAGAGCAAGGTTGCGCGCACGGTGAGAGTGCAGCTCCTCTATCTGGCCGAAGGCTTCGACTGGGCCGCAAACTATGTCGCCGACCGCGGCACCGACGGAAAAACGCTCGGGCTGACCGGCTGGATCACTGTCGCGAACGGCGGCGTGACGAGTTTCCCGGGGGCGCAGCTCAACGTGATCGCCGGGCGCCTCAACAAGATGTACAGCCCGCCGCTGCCGCGCAGCACGCCGGGGGCGCTCATCCTCAAATGCTGGCCGATGGACATCACGAGCACGCATCCCTTGTGGGAGCTGCCGCCGATCATCGAATTCGAGCAAAGCTACGCCGAGGCGGACGCTTCGGAGGTGATCGTTACGGCAAGCCGCCGAGACCGGGGCGCGATGGCCATGGCGCCGCCGCCTCCGCCACCCCCGCCGCCCGCGCCGCCCCCGCCGCCGGCGGAGGATCTCGGCGACCTCAAATTCTATCGCATCCCGTTTCGCGTCGATGTGTCGGCGAAGGGGCAGAAGCAGGTCGCTTTGCTTGCGAAGGACAAGGTCGCGGTCGAGCAGCTTTATGCGGGGACATTGCAATCTGGCAACGGCGCGCCCCGGTCGCTGATGATGCGGCTGCGCGTGCAGAATCGCGAATCAGATGGGCTTGGTCTCGCGCTTCCCGCCGGTATGGCAACGGTGTTCGAGAGCATCGGCGGCCAGCGCCTGCTCGTCGGCGAGGCGTCGATCGGCGACAAGGCAAAGGATGAGCGGGTCGATTATGACATCGGCCTAAGTCCCGCAGTGCAATTTCGCATGGTCGCGCAGAGCGATCCCGACCCTGCTGATTACCGGACCTGGCAGGTCACACTGACCAATGCGCGGCCCTTTGACGCCGAAATCGAGATGTTGATCCCCTTCGCGCTCGATCCGACCCCCGAAGGATGGGAGCGTCGCGGCAGCAGCTGGGTCTGGCGCGCGCGCGCGCCCGCGAACGACAAGCTCGTTCAGATATTTCGCGAGACGTTGAAGGGCGACTGATCCGCCGCTCAGATCGGCGGGAGCGGCCGCGGGCGGTGATTTTCGTCGAGCGCCACAAAGGTGAACAATCCCTCGGTCACGCGTTCCTCGGTCCGCCCGCCGTCGCGCGTCGCAACAACCTCGATCCGGATTCCCATCGACGTGCGCCCGCGCCGTTCGAGATGGGCATAGACCGAGATGATGTCGCGCAGCAGGATCGGCGCGATAAATTCCATCGTCTCGATCGCGACCGTGGCGACTGCGCCCTGCGCTTCGCGTCCGGCGACGATGCCGCCGGCGATATCCATCTGGCTCAAGACCCAGCCGCCGAAGATATGGCCGTTGGCGTTGATGTCGGCGGGGCGGGGGACGACGCGCAGGATCGGGTCGCGCGGGCAGTCTGGATTATCTGTCATTGTTCATATCCGGGTCGTTTTCAAAAGGGTCTTCGATCGATTCGTCATGGCCGCTGCCGCTCGACAGGAAGACGAGTCCCATCAGCGCGGCGCCGAGCATGACCGACAGGCCGACGCCGGCAGCGGTCGCGATGATCATATGTATGGTGAGCGCCTCGCCCATCGTGAAGCGCAGCCAGCCAAGCGCGCCGACGACCGCGAGCAGCGTAACAAGCGCCATCCCTTTCATCAGGCGGCGATAGCGGGCCCAGGCGACATTCGACGTGTCGCGATGATCTAGGGGGGAGCGTTTCACCATCATGCTTTCATGAACCAAGCCGCCGCCCCGGCCAAGCGCCATCGCGGTGTCCGCGGCGTTTCGTTCGCCAAGCGAATCATGTTAGGTTCGTCCGGCAACAATACAGACGGGAGCGGCACCTATGACGATCGGAACGATTCTTCGTGAACGGACCGGGGCAGTGATCTCGGCGGGACCGAATGATACGGTACGGATAGTGGTCGACCTGCTCGCGCAGAATCGAATCGGCGCGGTGCCGGTGGTCGAAGGCGACAAGATCGTTGGCATCTTTTCCGAACGCGACATTGTCCGGCTCTTGTCGTCCTACGGTCCCGAAGCGCTCGACCGCAGTCTCGACGAGGTGATGACAAAATCGCCGGTGACGTGCGACCCGAGCATGGCGGTGATCGGCGCGCTCTCGCAAATGACGCAAAAACGCATCCGTCACTTGCCCGTGGTCGATGGCGGCCGAATCGTCGGTTTTGTGTCGATCGGCGATCTGGTCAAATATCGTATCGACCGGATCGAGGCCGAGGCTGCCGCGATGCGCGACTATATCGCGTCCTGACCCGCGACCGGCCCGGGCGGGCGGGCACGACAGGCCTTTCCATCCTTCTCTATATAAGGCGCGCGTCGGCGCACCGCCCTCATCGGCCGAGCTGGCGCCGCGCGGGTCGAATCGCCGGGAACGGCGCGCGACCATCGGCATCGATTCGTCAGGTGCGCCGGATTTACGAAAAATCGTTCGAATCAAACCGAGCCGCGCATGCGAATCTGCGCCTGAAGCCGGAGACAGAGGCTGAAATCGCGTCTCGGCCCAATGAGGAAGACGGGAATTTGCGATTCCGATCGACTAAATCGGGGCGGGAATCGATATTCTCAAGCGCTGTGGGATGAGAATAGGCGGCCTTACGGGCCGGCCTTTGCGGGCGTTCCGCGACCTACCCAGTGATCCCGGCATTCTTCCGTTTCGGGCAAAACCCTTGAATTCCGGGACTTCGTCCCCATCTCCATCACCTGCTCAGGGCGTTTTCGGGTGCCGCGAACAACTTTTGAAACAAAATTGCAAAAAGGTTGTTGACGCGAATCAGAGAGGCGCTTAGAGGCGTGTTCACCGGACGGGGCGCGGCGCCAAACGCCACGAACCAGACGGTCGCCAACAGATACGGACAGATGTCCCCCGATAGCAATAGCGGGGAACGACAACTGTCCGCCATTTCTTGTCGGTGAGCTCTTTGAAATTGTGATTGTCGATGAAGGGACATGTGGGCGGCGGC
>Ga0265296_1000816_pt1 | contig 41426 bp, 56 predicted proteins | sample MunlanPumphouse1_FD_189073 | JGI IMG/M metagenome (GOLD analysis project Ga0265296, IMG submission 189073) | Groundwater microbial communities from a municipal landfill in Southern Ontario, Canada - Pumphouse #1 | ecosystem: Environmental > Aquatic > Deep subsurface > Groundwater | place... | reverse complement strand
AGCCCCAAACGTGGCCTTTGACTTCCGTGAGCACCGGAAACTGGCAGTTGGTAGCCCAAACGTGGCCTTTGACTTCCGTGAGCACCGGAAACTGACAGTCTTTGCAGTCCCGAACGTGGCCTTTGACTTCCGTGAGCACCGGAAACTGGCAGTTGGTAGCCCAAACGTGGCCTTTGACTTCCGTGAGCACCGGAAACTGGCAGTTGGTAGCCCGAACGTCGCCTTTGACTTCCGTGAGCACCGGAAACTGGCAGTTGGTAGCCCGAACGTCGCCTTTGACTTCCGTGAGCACCGGAAACTGGCAGTTGGTAGCCCGAACGTGGCCTTTGACTTCCGTGAGCGATTCCCAATTCAGGCCAGGGAAATCAATAAGGCTTAAATTTCCATTGATCGTCGTGACTTTGGCTACTTCTTTGGGAGGATAAAAATAATTGGGGCCAACTTTTTTGAGCCAAGTCAGCACTTCTTTTAAATCGTTTGTCGTATTGACTTGATCGGCGATAATCTCGCCAGTTTCAAAATTGAACTCCCATTTATTTAGCCGATCTTCTTTTTCACCTTTAAAGCCGTAGAAGTCAGCAATAGAGGTATGGGAGTCACAGTCGTACGATTTACCTACTAAATCACCCTCATAGATACGCTTTCGTTCTTCCCAGGAGAAAGCGTAGATATTCCCCTTACCGTCACTACAAGCCGAAATCGGCTGGCACATAAAACCTCCTTAATTTTTAGCCTTGCTTCTTTTCTCTTCCCCCAGCCTCCCCCAGGTCTCCATTAACTACAAGTGCTTAGTGGGTTTGGCCCGCTCGGTTTTCCCCTGTGTTAAGCAGCTTGGTAGCTTAGGGTCGGCGTTTGGGTCATTTGATGTTGAGTCTATTATAATCAGCCTTTTCCAAAAGTCCAGAAAAAAATGATGGTCTATTAAATTATTTCTGTACTTTCAGAATTTAGTCATTATAATAGAAAACCATGAGACTCAGGGAATATTTAAAACTGAAAAATGTTAAGGCTAACCGCTGGGCTGAGACCGAAAACTTTCCGGTTTCAATGGTATATGCTTGGCTTGGCGGGACCACTCCAAGAATTGAAAATATAATTAAAATTAAAGAAGCTACCCAAGGCGCAGTTGGTCCTGAGGATTGGGGAGAAAAACCATGACCTCCGACACGCCGACCATCCTGAGCCTCTGTCTTGACAAGGCCCTTAAAGAAACCCCAAACATCCTCCGAGAAGACCTGATCCGGATTATCCGGCATGACGCGGAGCTTGAGCTACGTAACCTGGAGTTGGCGGCAGAAAACGCAAAACTTAAGGCGCAGCTGAAGGGGCTTACTTAGATGAAATGCGGGTGTAGCTCAGCGGTAGAGCACCCCTCTCCCCGAGGGGAAGCCATCTGTTCAAATCAGGTAACCCGCTCCACTAAATTTACGCCTTGCCTGTATAGGCTGGCAGTGAACCCCCCAGACACCAACGCCGGAACGCCCATCCGGTCATATACGCTCAGGCCGTCTGAGGGATTTCATAACCCGCCTTGGTTGTGACGTAATAAGGGCCTGGACGAAAGAAATCGGGCTAAACCTATCGGGGCCTCACCTTCGGGAAAGGCCCCCGGTAGGAATTGGGGGGGGACGGAATGGCCAAAAAACGCTTTTTAACCTGTCCAGAATGCGGCATTACCTACTGGACGTTCCAGTGTGCTTCCCATACGCCCAAGACCTGCGGGGCTAAAGAGTGTCTTAATGTGAGCCGCAAGCGCGATATAGCGAAAGTCAAAAAACACAGCACCGCCCCCAAAGAAGTTAACAGCGTCTGCGAAGTTTGCGGTAAAGCCTTTAAGGGCCGCATTAAGGGGCGCAAGTATGCCTGTTGTGGCGACCCTGCATGTCGGATGGAAGTGAGGCGTAGGCGGGGCCGTGAAGCGACTCAGAAGGCAAAGGAGAATAAAGCCGCGGCTAAGATGAATCATTGTTTGGGCCATGGGTGTGATGCCATGGTTAACCCGCCGCGCCATTTTTGTGATAAGTGCCGAGAATTACAGCGACGTTATTCCGTGCGGTGTTTGGGAACAGGGGAAGCGATTTGACCCCTTCCACCCTCCGCCAAATCCGCCGAGCCAAGGGGATGAACCAAGATATGAAAATGAAAAATTACCTATCCTTTGGCGGCGGCGTCAACTCAGTCGCCATGATGCTCTTACTCATAGATGAGGGTGTGGAGTTTGAGGCGGTTTATGTCTGGATGCCGGATTGGCCCGAGACCCACGAGTATTTGATGATGCTGGAAAGTAAGGGGTATCCGATCACGGTGATATTTCCATCCGAGACGTGCAAAGGCGAGAAGGTTAGTAATCTCTACGAATACGCATGGAAACTCAAAATGTTCCCCAGGCGGATGATGAGATGGTGTACTGCAAAATTTAAGGTTAAGCCCCTCCATGCTTATTTTCAAAAGCCCTGTTTTGTCATGCTCGGGATTGATGCCGACGAATCCCATCGGGCCAGATTAGCAACCGATAGCGGGGTGGAAAATCGCTGGCCTCTTATTGAGCGGGGAATCACCCGGCAGGGGTGTATTGAGATAATTAAGGCTCATAGGCTTCCTATCCCCCATAGGTCAGGCTGTTTTATCTGTCCATTCCAACGAGTTGCCCAAGTCAAAGAAATGCGGCGAAAACACCCTGATATGTTCTGTAAATTGGTCGCATTGGAAGAACGTAATATTAAGGAACTAAAGAAGGGTCCTTATTATAGTTTAGGAAAGCCGTTTAGAGAAATAGTTAATGAACCAGATTCCTTTTTATTTGAGGAACTAGCATACCCACCCTGTCAATGCGGGCTTTAGGAGCCCTAAACTTTGACTAGCCAATCATTGCGTCAATGGCGGCTATGAACCAGGTGGAGTTCGCGGCGTACCTGGGGGTGGCCCCCTCTACCGTGTACGCATGGGAAAATGGTCAGAATCCTATCCCCCGTTGGGCCGTGAAGTTGCTCAGGGCCTTAGAGCGTCTCGAGGCGGTGTTGCAGCCGGAGTTGCCGATGGGGGTGCTGCCGGGGTTATGCGCCTGCGGATGCGGCCGGCCGACCGTCAAAAACTGGCGCACGGATCGCTCAAAGGGCTGGATTAAGGGCGAGTACAGGGCCTACATTAGCGGGCACAATGCGACGTTTGAGAGGGCGGAGAGATGAGAGTTGTTTCTGATAAATCCTTGACTGTTAGGTGGTTTTTGGGGATAATGTAGATGTCCAAGTCTTGCAGAGAAAATAATTATCCTTTAAACTCTAATTTCCCTGAGTGGCCGGTATCCGCGAGGACCGGAAGTCAGCTCTGCTTGACTTGGACCCACTCGGGGATTCTTATGTGCCTGTCCAGGCAAGCGGAGGTAGTGTGATGTCAATTTCCAAAAAAGTGCGGTTTGAAGTATTTAAGCGTGATGGTTTTCAGTGTTGTTACTGCGGCAAAACCCCCCCTGAAGTTATCCTTGAATTAGACCATATCGACCCAAAATCAAAGGGCGGTAAGGATGATATAAACAATCTCCTTACGGCCTGCTTTGATTGTAACCGTGGCAAAAGGGATATTCCCCTCGACAAGGCCCCACCTAAGTTATCTGAAAACCTGGAAGTCCTTAAACTTAAAGAAGAACAGTTAAAAGAATATCGCAAGTTTGTTAAGAAGTTAGAACGACAGAAAAACGCCGATATTGAATTAATCAATGAAATTTATTCAAGTTTCTACCCTGAATATGAATTAGCAGAAAAATTTAGGTCTGTATCGGTAAAACAATTTCTCGACAAACTTCCCTTACATGAAGTTGAAGATGCAATGAGAAAGGCTTGTTATAAATTTGAAAGTGGCAATTCTGCTGATCGAGAAAATGCAATTAAATATTTCTGCGGAGTTTGTTGGGGAAAAATAAAGAGGGATGGCCGTGAGAGCAAGAAATATTAAGCCTGGATTTTTTATTAATGAAGATTTGGCGGAAGTTGATGCTCATGGCCGTTTGCTTTTTATCGGCCTATGGTGCCTTGCCGACCGTGAAGGGAAACTTGAGGACCGGCCCAAGCGGATTAAGGGTGAACTATTCAGATATGATGCAATTTCCTATGAAATCGTTGACGAACAATTATCTAAACTGAATGAGTTAGGATTAATAATCCGTTATGAAATTGATGGTTTACGATACATATTTATTCCTAACTTTTTGAAGCACCAAAGCCCACATTATAACGAAAAACCTTCCACCATACCCGACCCACTTCTAACCAAGGTAGAAAGCACTTCTAACCAAGGTAGCAACAAAGAGCCGATGCAAGGGGGGTCACTACCCCCTGATTCTCTGAATCCTGATTCTCTGAATCCTGATAAAAAAGATATGTCCCCTCCAGAAGGAGGGAACGGCTTTTACCCTCAAGATTTTGAAGCAATTTATTTGGCTTATCCCAAAAACCAGCATGGCAGCAAGAAAAACGCCTACGGTCAATTCAAAAAGGTTAAAGCCTTAATTCCTAAAGACGTTATCCCAATAATTAAGCGCCAAATTGCCGAAAAACAAAAGGCTGATTCATTAGGCATCTTTTACCCTGAATTTAAGCATTTTGAACGCTGGTTAAAGGCGGCGGAATGGGAGAGGGAACCTTTTGATTTTGACGCCGTGAAGCCTAAAGAGGAGCAACCGCAATGGGTCCGGGAACTTTCAAGCAAGCAATCTACGAACTAAGCCTCTATTTCGAGCGCAAGCCACCACGGGATGAAACGATAGCCCAATGGTGTGAAGAGGTTCGGGATATTCCTGAACACCACACCAAAGAGATTATGGCTGTGGCTAAGAGACTGGAATCTTGGCCCAGGAATCTACCGGCCTTTATGTGGGCGAAGTCGATGGAATTTGGCGAGAAGAACGGAGAAAGCAATGCCCAGGTTATCCACGACCGGCGCTTTCACCCTGACAGATGGGCTAACAAGGCGTGTCAAAAATGCCACGGTGAAGGCATAGTGCGGACCCCGATGGATTGGCCGATGAGTCGGACTGATGAGGGTGATTTAATTACCAAACGGATTAACCCCCCGGTTCTTTGTGATTGCACAGAAAAGTTAGCTCACGGAGGTTGACATGAGCAAATACGACCCCACTCCACCCCTAAAGCTCGGAAATTGGGTAAGAATCATCGGCCAATTCGAGAAATTACCCGAAAAGCACCCGGTAGTACAACGGCTGGATATGGCCGGCATGGGACCAGACTTAAAACTCGACAACTATAGCGGAGAAGCGGCATGAAACCCTTTTCAAAGTTCGTAGGCCCACCCCGGAAGGTCTGGACGCCGATCCCGTTTCGGATCATCAAGAACGGGGCGGTGATCGTGGAACGGTACCATAACGGCGAGCAAGGGAGGGTGAAACCATGACATACCTCCTCTATCTCGGGCTCCTGGCACTCGGAAGTGTGGCCGGGTATCTCTGGGCCACCTGGGGCGAAGAAGAACGCTGGCGGGCCGTGGTTAATTATGCGTATCGTATGGGGCGGGAGAAGGAACGGGATAAGATGGCGAATGCAGCGTTCAAGCAAAAAACCGAAATATACGAGACTATAACGGCTTATAGTGAGGGCCAAAAGCCATGACTGAGTCGGTGTGCCAATTTTGTGGGGCTACTAAACTAAAATCCATACCAACCTCAACAGGTGTAAGGGTTTTGTTCGCTTGCTACACGGTTTTTAAAAATGGTGAACTTATTGATTACCGTAATCGGTCTTGCTATAGGGGGCAAATCGCCAACCTCACCGATGAAAACCAGGAGCTTAGACGGGCCGTGGGGGAGGCGGGAGAATTGATTTTTTGGCTTACAGGGCCAACCATAGCCAAAATCCTGCGGGATAAAGCTCAATTATGGCATAGCAAATGGGGGAAGAAATGAAGAAATTTGAGATTACAGAAGAGAGCTTGGCAAAGGCGAAGCTAGTTTACCGTGATATCCGAGAGAAATATTCTAACTACCCGTGGGCCACAGATGCAGCCTTTAATACCGGCCTTGATGCCCTCTGTGTGCCCGTGGAGGAATGCGTGACCATAGCAGAACCGGAATGGGTCAAAATACTCCCCCTTGGTAAGGTGGAATTGGCGGACCACCGGGAGCCCTTTATGGTGGACGAAGCGTCCCTGGAATCCATGGTGGCGGCATTCCGGGATCGGGGGTTTGATCTGGTGATCGACTATAATTACGCCACTTTGAATGGTGGCGCGCCCCTGGCGGCTGGCTGGATCAAGGACCTGGAGGCCAGGAGCGACGGGCTTTGGGTACTGGTAGAATGGACAGACATAGTCAAGAAATATATGAATGTTAGTGAATATCGTTACGTTTCGCCCGTGCTGCGGCTGGACCAGGAAACCCGTAGGCCCACGGCCTTGATACATGTGGCCTTGACTAAGGCACCGGCTATTAATAATTTACCGCCTTTCACTGGGAAACTAAAACAACCCAAACCTTTCGGCCCCGGAACTCGCCTTCGGGCGGCAAATGGGGATGAGATGATGGTGGTATTAAGTTTCGGGTGTTTTAGGGTTGTAAATCTAACCCAAAATATTCTTGATTCAAGGCAATTCGTTTCAGCTCAAGCAGTTAAACAAGCCCTTCTCGCCTCTGGCGCTGTCGTGGAGGACTAAATGACCACCTGTCCCCACTTCAAAGCCTCCCAAGAGGCCAACACGACCCACGACCCGGGCGACTGCCATTTTTGGCGTTACGATATGTACCGGGTGCTCTGGTACTGCTCCTGCGTGGACAAACCGGGTAACGACTGTCTCAGTGAGGGAAAGGGCGAGAAGGGGATGGAACATCATATTGAGGTTGAGAGGGAAAGATGAACACTTACCGCATCACCATCCCGATTTTACCTAAAGCACAGAAGCGGGACCGTATCGGGAGCCGGGGCGGGCATGGTTTTAGCTACAAAGACAAAAGCCAGAAGTTAGAGGAAAACAAACTACTGCTTTGTCTGATGGAGTCGAAACCCCCTGAGCCTCTTTCTGGGGCGATATCTTTAGAAGTGCGGGTGTATCTGCCAATTCCTAAAAGCAAGCCCCGTATCTGGCGGGAGAAGGCCGAGAGGGGGGAGATTATGCCGACAGTAAAGCCAGATATCGACAATTACGCCAAAAACCTCTTGGATGTGATGAACGGGGTGTACTTCCAAGATGATAAGCAAATCACCGATTTAACCGTTTCTAAACGCTACACTTCAATAACTGTTCCATCGCCTTGTTGGGTAGTGGTGATGAGAGGGGATTATTAAATGCCTGACAACTGCGGAATTTGCGCCTGGCGCTGTGATCCTGTCAATACCCAAGAACTCGCTGGGTACTGTTATGAGCAAGACCAACTTATCACTGACTTGAGTGGGCATTGCCCGGAATGGCGGGGGACGCTGAGGGATAAACCACTTCTGCCGGGGCCGATTGAGGAAGCTGCTCCGGTATCGGAAGAAGCGTGGAACACTTTGTTGGAGGTTAATCCAATATGAATGCCATTGTAAGGCTAATGGACCTTATGCGCTCAGACATTCTTAATGTGTTATATGGGCGAAAAGAGGGGAAACCATCAAAGGTTGACCCCTGTATCTCCTGGCCTGGGCCTGTTATGGACTATGATGGTGATGAGCTGTGGGCACTGAGGTTGCCTGTGAGGGTGTCACGGGATATTAGTCAATTTTACCGTTGCCCAGTTTGCGGTACATTCCCCGCCCTATGTTCGACTGATCCTAAATACGCATGTACGGCTTGTTACAATAAAGCTAAGTTTGGCATACCTATTCCAACTCAATTACAACTTCGGGAAATTAATCTCTTAGATTTTATTAAGGGAATTATATAGTTAACTCCCTTGAGGATTGATTAAACCCGCATAAGTAAGGCGTTTGTGAGCGGTTGCAACAACAAAACTTTCAAGGCGTTTAAGACTATGGCGTTTACAGCTTCCATCATTGAGCCGAAAGGTGAACTCATTAACATATCGCCCCAGGTGCTTAGGGCTGGCATGGTGATAAACGCCGTAGATTCCACGCTTCAAGGTGGCCCAAACGCTGTCGATGCTGTTCGTGGTCACGCCGTCCTTAACATAATCTCCGGCGCTGTGATTAACCGATCTGTGTTGGTAAAACAGGCCGCCCAAGCCGGAATAAACCGGGGCATCATCGGTATGAATCATGGAGCCCAGGGCCACATGGTCAAAGATTGCACCATGCAAAGTCGCCTTATCCGGGCTTTTGAACGGCTTGGCAATCGTGTTGCCGCCCCTCTCCCGAAGCCCTACAACGCCCACCTTGCCAACAGAACCACGGCCCTCTTTGAGCTTCTTGCACTCGTGCTTGTTGGTTTCTTTCCCGCCGATATAGGTTTCATCCACTTCGATGATACCCTTGAGTTCCGCAAGGTCATCGCCGCAGGCTTCCCGGAGCCGGTGCAGCATGAACCAGGCCGACTTTTGGGTAATGCCTATCTCCTTAGAGAGTTGCAGGGAGGATATGCCCTTCCTGGCCGTCACAAGCAGGTACATGGCATAGAGCCACTTATGCAGGGGAATGTGACTCCGCTCAAAAATCGTTCCGGTTCTCACGGTGAAATCTTCTTTGCAGGGATTACAGCGGTAAAAGCCCTGCTTTCTGGCGGTGACTCGCTCACCATTTCCACATACCGGGCATTTTACGCCGTGGGGCCACAGCTTAGATTCGAGATATTTCCGGGCCGATTCCTGGTTAGGAAACATCTCGAAAAGCTGAAAGGTGCTGATCGTTATCTTATCCATTGTTCTAAGCAATCCAGAAAGTTAGGCACCCATGCAGGAACAGGACGCCGCCCTGATTCCCATGAATCCACAGCCCATTTAGTGACCCCAAATGCCTCCGCCAAGGCTTTTCGGGACCGGAAGCCAAGGCGGAGGCGGGTGGTTTTAAGTTCGGAAGGGGTCATGCTTCTACCTTTTCTCAGGTCTTGGCCGGTAAAAACCATCGGTTTTGGCATAAACCTTTTTCGCTTTAGCATACAGGGACACCAATTTTTCACGATCAGGGAAACCGTAACCAGCATCCATGATTATCAAAAATTCTTCTACTGTATCCGAAAGTTCCGGGGCGGCGGTGATAAGGTTGGCAATTTGTTGAAATCCCGGGTCATCTGGCCATTGCACTCTTGCAATGGGATAGCCTTCATTATTCCAAATGACGATATGGTTAGGGTCAGTGAGGGGTTTAATTTCTGCCTTCCAAGGGGTTCCGCCAAAGCTTTTAGTTTCCATTTCGTCTGTCCTCCTTCGTTTGATGATTATAATATAGGACAGCGTACAACATTTGTCAAGGGAAAAGTGAGAAAATGCGAAAAAAACTTAAATTAGGGAGTCAAGTATATAATTCCCTTTATTAAGCATCTCAGACAGGAGATTTATTTCCAGAAGCACAGCCCTCCTTGGTTGGGGTTCTGAGCCGAAAGGGTAAAGGAGATTGATATGGATACCAACACAGAAATATCTGCTGGCGAAGTGATTGTTCTGACCAAAGGTGAGTATAGCGATTACGGTATTAATGGATATATCGTGTCGCTCATAGATTTTGATATGCAGGACGCTATTGATGTTTTCAATAAACTACAACTAAAGGGTGATGATTGGGACATTCACACAAAGTTTGTGGCCTGGCTGGTTTCTACAGAAAGGTGTGTGCCGGTAGAACATCGGGAAATTCATATCGGGTCATATGGCGATTTAGCGATAAGTTAAGGAATAAAGTGGGGGCTTCACCTTAAAAAATGCTGCCAAGAGTCAGTAATATATATTACCGTTTGAGTAATTATATTAATTGCAATGTCAATGCCATTTAGACATTGAGGGGATAATTTGTAAAGATGACCCGTACCTTTGAGGAAAAATTAAGCGCCTATTGGGAACAGGTTAAGTTGGATATTCTGACATGCCATCAGAGGCGCATGACTGGACGATTTTCATTTCACATAGACTTCAGGGAAGGCGGTATCGGTGAGCCTGAAATCGACATAAAGCAGAAATTGAAAAAATTAATTGACAAGTAAATGAAAACGTGTATTAGTAGGAACCATTAGGGTTACTTGACGGCCCGGCGCAGTTTTGTCGATTACCGGATGGCCCCGCTGACATTCAGTTGGCGGGGCTTTCTCTTTTTTAAGACCAAGGAAATGGCGATCTGGATTGAACAAAATGAACTATCTCAACAGGAGTGGTTGGAACTGAGGCCACAGGGCTTACAGAAGGGCGGAATTAGAGAGAAATGGCAAGACCTTGCAAAATACCGGAAGACCCAGAGGTTTTAGACCGTATCCTTGAAAATATGGCTTTAGGGCTGTCTTCTCGGTTAATTGCTGAATCTTTGGGAGAAAATGAAAATACCGTCAAGGGTTGGAAAAATAGAAAAGATTTTAACCAAAAGCTGGCTATTAAGAAATTAGAGATTCTTGGGGCACCGCTAAGGGGCATGGCTGACAGGTTTCCTAAAGACTTTATTGAGCGTCACCCGGAGACGAGGGAAGCATTTGCACCGCCAACTCAAAAGAAAGAACTCTCAGGTCCAGACGGCAAGCCTCTGAGCGTCAAACTCAATGTAATATTTGTGGACCCAGTAGACCCGGAAAATGACGTATGACCTGGAATCAGATATACTTACACCCCGTAAGTTCCAGTTCCTCTACAGGCCCAGCCGATATAAGGTTGCTTTTGGTGGGCGGGGTGGTGGCCGGTCATGGCAATTTGCCCGTGGGTTACTCATCTGTGCAACAAATGGCAGAGAGCGTGTCCTTTGTACCCGTGAATACCAAAACTCCATCAAAGAATCAGTGCATTACATCCTCAAGAACCAGATTGAACGCATGGGCCTCTCGTCTTTGTTTACTATCAAGGAACAGAGCATCACAGGCCCCCACGATTCAGAGTTTGTCTTTGCTGGCCTCAAGTCAGATCCCCACAAAATCAAATCGACTGAGGGCATTACAAAGTGTTGGGTCGAAGAAGCCGAAAAGGTTAGTAAGGCATCTTGGGAAATGCTTATTCCTACCATTCGCGAACCTGACTCAGAAATATGGGTGGGGTTTAACCCCGATCTTGAGTCTGACCCTACATACCAAATGTTCATTATCGATCAAAACCCCGATGCCGTTGTCCAAAAGATCAACTGGCGGGATAACCCCTGGTTCCCAGAAGTCCTCCAAAAAGAACGAGACTACATGCGGGGCATTGACCTGGATGCGTATATGCACATCTGGGAGGGGGAATGTCGCAAACGCACTGATGCCCAAATTCTCAAAGAGAAATACGTTGTCCAGGATTTTGAGCCAGAACTTGACTGGGATGGACCATACCAGGGAGCTGACTGGGGATTTGCGGTTGACCCGGCAACCCTGGTGCGGTGTTGGGTCTATCGAAATAAGCTCTATATCGAACACGAGTTCTGGGGTTTAGGAGTGGAGATCGACGCTTTGGCAAGTAAGTTTGAGATTATCCCTGATTCAGCGAATTACGTAACTCGGGCCGACAGTGCCAGGCCGGAGACTATCAGTTATCTCAAGCGCAAAGGGTATCCGAAGATCATCGGGGTGAAGAAGTGGAAAGGATCTATTGAAGACGGCATTGCATACCTTCGGGCCTTTGAGAAAATCATTATCCACCCCAGATGCACCCACACCATTGAGGAAGCGAGGCTGTGGAGTTACAAGGTGGATAGGCTAACCGGCGATATCCTGCCCGAAGTGGTGGACACCCACAACCATTGTTGGGATGGAATCAGGTACGCCTTAGAGCCTATCATCAGAGCAGGACAGAATATCGGCTTCTATGACGGCTGCGATTTTAACTAATCATCTTCATCCGGCCCAAAGGGCGGGGGCGATATCCCGGTCTCATCGTTGTAGTAGATGTTGTCGGGGCTCTGAGAGGAGTAGGGCGAGCCATATTTGCCGTACTTGTTGTTGATGGAGTCCGACGAGTATTGGCTGCCATAGCGCCCATAAGGGTTATTGACGGAGTTGGGGTCGTAAGGATTGTTGGTGGCATTCCCCAGATAAGTGCCATCCCGGGCGTAAAGCTGGACCTGGGCAAAGGCAGGAGCGGCGAGACAGAGGACCAGGGATATGATGACTAAGGTTTTCATTAACATTCGCCTCCGTAAGACTGCAACATTTGGGTTAACCTGGCCTTTAGAAACAGGGAAGCCCCTAAGTAGTCAATATCATGTGAATTGCGTGCGCTGTGCACTGCTCGCACTGCTGAGAGAAACTGACCTATGGGGCGAAGATCATGGTCAATGGGAATATTGTCCGAAAAAATGTCATGGAAGTCGTACCCCATATTGGGAATGATTTTCATGGTGGAGCCTCCTAACCAATAATGGGCATTTTGTAATGAAAAAGCAAGCGTTAATCATAGGCCGAAAATATTATGTCAGGATTTCAAACGAAATCGCCTTTATAGGGACGCTTACCAATCATGATAACCGGGAAATTAATCTTTCAGATGTCACCGAAGTTTATAGCCGTGTTAAATGCAAGTACCCCATTATAATAAACCGAAACAGCTTTATGGTGATAACCCAAGTCGATGATGAGGAAATAAAGGTGTTCAATGCCGGATAAAGGTGTCACCATAATCGTCACGGCCTACCCGGACGGCAAAATCGGGGTGGACCACCCGCCATTAAAGACCCCGGAGGCTATGGCTTTTTATGCCAGCATTTTAGCGGATGGGATCAAGGTGTTGTTGATGCAGGGGGTTATGGAGAGGTCGGATGATCAAGCACCTCAAAGCTGACCTTGACGAGCCTGAACGTTTTATCGATGACGACCATGGCCGCGTCTACAGCCGTGTCGTGGGCGGGCTCGCCTGGCCCGCCAAGGATAAGCCCGGCTTCCTGACGGTCATGGGCCTGGACATGGAGCCGGATGCACAGGGGCACCGGCATTACTGGCTGTTAGCCGAACATGAGAGTGGCGACATCGGCGATTTGGTTCGTATCGCCATGGATATGCGCCAAGAGTACCAGGTCAGAACATGGGTGGGCAATGTGGGTAATAAGCCAGCGATGTATTTGTTAGGCGAGCTAATGCGGGACAAGGACTACAAAGAGCGCCTTTACCTGGACATGGCCCCTCACGCCGCCGACACTCAGGGGTTGATGTTTTACCACACGCTCATTAAAGAGTGCGCCCGCGGCAACCGTAATTTGCTGCATTTGGGAGATTCAGCCTTGATCGGGTATCTATCACAGACCAGTAATGAGGATTTAAGCCGGGCTCCCGAGGACTTTCCGGCGGTTGCGGCCCTGGGGTATGCCCTGGCGGAACTTTACGGCTATCAGTCTGTAATAACCTCTCATGGACCGATCAGTTACAGTGACAGCCCTGGTGCCTGGATGTTATGATGTGCGAATTTTTAAGATTCTTATTTATGCCATGGAAAGAGGATGGCATTGACAAATGGGAGACTTGGCTATTTTGTTGGGCCGTGTTGTTTATAGGGGTAGTGTACCCAATAGTGGCGGGGATGCTATGAACCGCAGAACCTTTCTAAAGATAGTTGTCTTAGGGATAGCGACCTGTGCATTAGACCACTCGCCGCTAAGGTTGGTCGAAGCATTTGAGGCAAAAGATTACTATGTTAGGGAAACATTACCCAGAGGGCGATGGTAACTATTATGCTCGTTATGATGTATTTAATGGGAAAGACCGTTTGCATGTGGCGGTCAGGCTTGATAACGATACCGATGTAGAAAAATATAGACCAATGGCACTTAAGGCTTTAAAAAATGCAATGGAAAACAAGGGATGGAACTTTAACGACCTGCGTCCTTTACCTATCCCTGCTCATTGTAGCGGTCGATACGTTAACATATGCCAAAATTAAATAAAACCACTTTGATTAAGATGGTCCCCGCCCTCTATTGTGGTGAAACCATCGGCTTTTTGGCCTATTACCCGGATGGGACTGTTAAGTATCTTGGGGTTATTCCGTTAATGAGGGCTAAACACCTTGGCTAAACCCACCAAAAAAGACCAGGAAGCAACCAAGAAGGCCCTTGAAGCCAAAGAATCGCTCGTGGCTGAGATGAGGGCGCACTACGACCAGTATACGACCTATGAGAATCACAACACGACTGCTGCCCTGGAAGACCTTAAGTTGCTGGTAGGAGAAGGCCACTGGGATCAGAAAGTTTTAGATGAACGGAAAGAGGACGGTCGCCCCTCCCTGGTGGTCAACCAACTGCCGGTATTTACCCGCCAGGTGATCGGGGACCAACGGCAGTCACGGCCTAACACTAAAGTCATTCCGAGCGACCAGGCCGCAACTCCAGCGAATGCCGAGAAGATAGAAAGCAAACTAAGGGAAATCAAATATATTAGCAAGGCCGACGCCGCCCACGACAATGCTTTTGGGCAGGCTGTAAGGTCAGGTTTTGGGTATTGGAGAATTAAAACCGACTATGAATCGGACGAAACCACAGATCAATGTGTGCGGATAACGTCCATCCCGAACCAGTTCGGCGTTAAGTTCGACCCCCTCTCGACCCAGTGGGATAAGCTCGATGCCAATTGGCTCATCGTTGAAACCATGATCAGCAAAGATGCGTTCAAGGCCAAATACCCGGACCATACGCCAACTACGGATACGTTGTGGGGAGACGGCCTGCTTGAATGGTACAACGAAGATGGGGTGCGCATAGTAGAGTATTTCAAAAAAGAGCACAAGCCTCCAAAGACTTTATGGCTGATGTCGATGGCAACGGATGATGGAATGGAGGAAGTTAATAGCACCGACGATCCCGACGAGAAGGCCAGATTAGAAGAGCAGGGCTTTACCGTCAAAAAACAGAGGAAAGTCAACGCCTATGAGATCGTTCGTTACCTCATGTGCGGGTTCGATATTCTGGAAGATAAAGAAGTCTGGCCGTCAAAATACTGGCCGGTGATCGAAGTTTTGGGCGAGACAGTCAACGTCAACGGGAAGGTTTATAAGCGCAGCTTGATTCGGGATGCCCACGACAGTCAACGCGGATTCAACTACGCAATTTCCAGTGAAGTTGAGACTTTTTCGCTGGCTCCCAAGACTCCGTATGTTGGGACCGTTAAACAGTTCCAGGGGTTTGAAAATAAGTGGCGGCAGGCCCATAAACGCACCTTCGCTTATTTGCCGTTCAATGCCGACCCAACTTTCCCTTCGCCCCCTCAGCGGGTGGACCCGCCCCAACTGTCCTCTGCTATGGTTTCATTCAGAACAGAGCAGAAGCAAAACCTACGGGATGTCGTTGGTATCTTCGATGCCGGCCTTGGCAACCAGAGCAATGAGGTTTCAGGGGTAGCCATAGAAGGGCGCAAGCGTGAAAGCGACACCGGCACCTACATCTACATGGACAACCTGCAATATGCGCTGGAACTTGAGGATCGCACCATTATAGACCTGATTCCCAAGATTTACGACACCAACCGCTCTGTTATGACCCGGAGTGCTGATAATGAGAGTATTCCTATAGAGATTAATAAGCCGGTCGTGGTAGATGGCCAACAAATTATTGAGAATGACTTTACTTCAGGGAAGTATGATGTGGTGGTCACTCTGGGTCCAAGTGCCTCCACGCAGCGTCAGGAGTCCAGGAACAATATGTTGGAATTGATTCGTGTCGCTCCTGAGTTGGCCCCGTTCGTTGCAGATAAACTTGTCCGCTCCATGGACTTCCACGATGCTCAAGATATCGCCCAACGCATTCTCAAGGGTATTGTGCCCCGACAGGTACTTAGTGAAGAGGAGTTAAAAGACCTTCCCCAAGCGGAGCAGCCGCAAGGCCCTGACCCGTTGGTCCTGGCACAGATGCAGTTGGCCGAGACACAGAGTAAGCTCAACCTAGCCCGTGCGGAGAAGGCCCTGGCTGATGTGATGAAAGTCAAGGAAGAAATCCAAGTCCAGCAATCCGAGATGACGTTCAAGGTTATGAAAGAGATTGATGCGAAGCTGATGGGGATGGGTGGACCAGGACAGGGCGGCCCTCAAGGTCCTCAGATGCCTCAAGGCGGGAGTCTTGGGGGTGAGCAGTTCGGGCAGGGTGGTTAATGGACAACCGCGAAATCCTACGTTTTTTAGAAATTATCCGCCAAAAAGCCCCGGAAATGTATAGGGGTATGGCTGGATGGATTAAATCAGTTGCGATGTTCCTTGGTGCACAGGAGATGAAATAGAAGGTTAGTTAAAAACTAAAACTAAATAACCCCAGGCAACGCCTTAACAAAGGTCCTCCCTGCTCCCAGAAATGGGACGTAGTGGAGGACCTTTTTTATTTGGCCCGCACCTGGCCGGGATATGCCAGGGCAAAATTCGCTCAAGGAGCGCATGAAAAATGGATGAACTAAATCAGAACGAAAACCTCGAACCGACTGGCGACGAACTATCGCCTGGTACGCCCGCAGAAGTATTGGAGGCTTCGGGCACTCCTGAAGGAAGCGATGATGCAGGCCAGACTAAGGCTGACGACGGCGGTGCTGGTGATGATGACGTAGTTGAACCAAAACCTGAGAAAGACCGGATTCAGGACCGGATTGACGAAATCACCAGAAAGCGGCGTGAAGCAGAACGGGAAGCGGCTTATTGGAAAGGTCGGGCTGAGGGTGCAACCCCGAAGATTGACGCTTTGCCGACCGCCCCTGTCATTGACCCTATGGCCCCGTTCAGCGAACCTCGTCCGGTTGAGGATGACTTTGAAACCCTTGCTGAGTACGAGGAAGCTGACAGAAAGCATCTGGTCGCCCAGGCTCGATACGAGGCCAGGCAGGAAATGGTTCGGGAGGATGTCAGACGACAGGCGGAGAAGGCGGAGAAGGAACTAAGGGAAAAGGTTGCGGGGTGGTTTAAGAACGCTCCCGCGAACCTACCAGACTTCCAAGCCATTGTCTGTAAGCCTCCTGAGCAGGGCGGCCCTGCGTTCTCCATGGAGATGATTGAGATATGGCAGGACTCTCCTGTCGGCCATCAACTCGCCTACGAACTGGCTAAAAACCCCGAAGAGGTTTGGCGGTTACGGAATCTCCCGCCTCATCGCATGGCAATGGAACTTGCTCGCCGGGAACAGAAGTTATCTGTCGCCCCGGCTCAACCTAAAAAAATCACTAGTGCCCCGAATCCAATTACGCCGGTCACTCCGGCTGCGACGGCCGTAAACAAAACCCTGGAGGACATGCCCACGGATGAGTTTATGGCCCGCCGCGACCGCGAGCAGTTCGGGCCGAATTGGAAGGGGTAATTCAAGGAGTAAGGTATGAGTAACACTTGGGTAAATCCTACCGTTGTCGCTAAGGAAACCCTGCGGCAACTGAAAAACAACTGTGTCATGGCCAATCTGGTCCACCGCGGCTATGAGGGCGAATGGCAGAAACAGCATGATGGGTGGAAGCCTGGATCTTCTATCCGCATCAAGGCTCCCATCTATGCCAGGGTAAAGGACGGAGCAACCCTGGATGTCCACGACATCAATGAGCGTTACCTGACCCTCACCCTCTCTTACCGGAAGCATGTCGCGGTTGAAGTTACTTCCGATGAAATGACCTACAACTCTGAAAAAGGTATCCCTCGTGTAGCTGAGGCGGCGGCCCAGGCTTTGGGTGAATATATCGACCAGACCCTTTTGGGCCTTTACAAGACGGTTCCTAACCAGGTCGGCACCCCTGGCATCACCCCCAAGGACTTTCTGTCTCTGGCTCTCTGTAATGCCCGGATGTCTGACTATTCCGTGCCTGTCGATAACCGTCGCCTCGTGGTCAATCCGACCGCTCAGGCTTACATCGCCAATGAGTTGAAGAATCTCTACAACCCGGCCATGGTTGGCCCCGCGGTCGAGAAAATGAAGTTCGCTACCCTGGCTGGCATGGACTGTTTCGTGTCCCAGAACGTCAACATGCACACCTGCGGGACTGCGGCAGGGGTCGCGGCCCTGGCCATTGATGCAACTGCTCCGGTTGAGGGTGCCACCAGCCTGACCATCGATAATGGGTCTGGCGACTGGACCACCACCCTCAAACAAGGCGACATCTTTACCTCAGCCGCTTCGTATGGCGTAAACCCGGTAACGGGGGCTAACACCGGCCACCTGCGTCAGTTCTGTATAGATGCGGATGTAACCGATGCCGGCACTGAAGCTACAGTGACCTGTACCCCTGGCACTGACCCGCACAAGATTTACTCTGCGTCAGCGACGGAAAAGTTCCTTCCCTATCAGACCGTGACTGTGCTCCCGGCTGAAAACGACGTTGTGTCTGTGGCCGGCACCGCTTCCCTGGTGCATCCGGTCAATCTGGGGTTCCACCGGGACGCCTTTGCCCTGTGCATGGTCCCCCTGGCGGTGCCTGATTCGGTCAGTTGGAAGGGGACCGCTTCTTATGAGGGCTTCTCCATCCGGGTCATTAAGGACTACGATGTAACCAACGATAAGGAAGTGATTCGTTTCGACGTGCTATTTGCCGCTGATGCGATCAACAGAATGCTGGCCTGTCGGCTCGCGGGTTAAAAGGGCAAACCATGTCAAATATCCAATTCGCAAGGAATCTTGAAATCTGGCCGGGTCTGCGGGCCTCGGTCCCGATGATCGTGGCGCAGTCCAACACTGCTTCCACCACTGGCGACGCTGAAACCATCAATGTGACCGGGGCATCGGTCACTATCCCGAAGGGCTTCTTCAGCCCTGGGACAGCCTTCCGGTTCACCCTGTTCGGGAGCCGAACTGGGACCGCTGGCGCTGCTACGATCCTTCTTGACCTTGGTGGAACCACCATTGCCACCATCGCCATTCCGACCAATACCGCGGTTGACTGGATGGCGGTATTGACCGTTACCGAGCATACCGACTTCAAACACCAGAACGTCAGTGAGTTCGTAGCCACCTCCGCCACGGTCTTGAGTGCCTACGATACCGCTACCGGGACCGTAGACGTGAGCAACGATATCACGCTCAAGGCGCAGATCACCCTGGCTAACGCTTCCGACTCTGTGACATGTAATTACGTTTTGGTCGAGTGCTGGAAAGTGGACGAGTAACTCTAACTGAAAGGATACTTTATGTCGTTCGGGCGTGTTCGGCTTTATCACCGGGATAAACCTCAAGGGGAAGTCTTTGAAGACTTAGAGTCTTTTGACCAAGCTGTCGGTGACGGATGGGTAGATTTTCCCTCTAAGATTAAAGAAGCTGCGAAGATTACGGAGGTTGTCGCACTACCAGAGAAAGCATCTTTGCCGCCGCCCAGTATAAAGACCAAGAAAGTACCCGGACGGCCTCGCAGGAAATAAGGAGAATTGAATCATGGGAATACATTATCTTGATCATGCTGGCCCTGATGGGCTTGGTATTAGGACTGGCACCGAACTTGGTGTTGAAAGCGGTGCATCCATCGACTTTGAATCCGGCAGTTCGCTCAAAATTGCCGGGACCGCCATGTCTGCGAGTGCCGCAGAAATTAATGCTTTGGTGGGAAGTTCTCTTACCACAACTTCAACCGCCAAACTCCAGGCGATTAACGCAACTGCGACTGAGATCAATTCGCTCGTTGGTTCGTCCTTAACCACGACCTCAACTGCCAAGTTGCAGGCCATTAATGCTACCGCTACAGAGATCAACTCTCTTGTCGGATCTGCATTAACCACAACTTCCACCGCTAAATTACAAGCTCTGACTCCCACCAGCACCGCCTTGAACCTGATGCTTCAATCGACCACGGCGGGCTATAAACTGGCTCGGGGTACGGCCTCTGTCACCACTTCCTCAGAAATAGCCACCGGCTTGGCAACGGTGGTGGCAGGTGAGGCAACCCTGATTGATGACCCGGATATTACAGCCATGTTCGTCACAATCGCCGCATCCACCACGGCAGGGAATATGCTGTGCAAAATCTGGCAACCTACGGCTACCAACAATGTCACCCCGCAGGCGGCCACCAAAACCAGCGTAGCCGTTCAATGGATGGCTTGCGGGACTTGAGGCTTATGATCTATGATTTTTAATCCACTCCTTACGCTGTTGGGAATTAGCACCGGGTATCCCGTTGGCAGTCTCATGATTACGATGGATACGGCTATGTTCGCCTCTACTCAGTATCATGAGATTTTCGGGGCGATTATCCTGATTGTTATGGTTTATATGATGCACATGTTCTTTTCTCAAAAGGAATCTGCCAATCTTTTTCTCCATAACAAGACGGTGTTCCGGGACATAGTTCCCAACAGCGTTCGGGTGCGTTGGGCAATAAATCAGAATGTACCCTCTTTTATCAATAACCTTACCACCTTTCCAATTAATCGCTTTTTCACCCGTACCTTGGGGGTGATTTTGTTGGGCAAGACGCATTTTTTCTTTAGATGCCTCGCTCATATGGCCACCCAATTAACAAGTTAAATCGTAACCCCTAACCTTAGAAAGGACTTGTATGTTAATCACCATCGGCACCCCGCATAGCGGCTTTCTTGTTCCTGAATATGTCATGAGCCTCTGCCAAACCCTGATGGATACAGGTGGTATAGGGTTTGAGGTTCTGCATTATGAAGGCTGTTATGTGCATAGCCTCCGCAATCTTTTGATGCAAAATGCCAAAGGCGACTACCTTTTATTTATCGACTCAGACATGAAATGGTCTTCATCCAATATTGCTTCTTTAGTGAAGGCCGAAAAGCCTATTATCGGCGGGCTCTATTATAAGCGGCGTTTCCCGTATGGCCCGGTCGTTTACAAGTATGACGCAGTTAAGGGTACTTTCGATTCAGTTAAGGCTGTGCCTGAACGCCTATTCCAATGTGACGGCATCGGTACGGGCTTTCTGCTTATCCATAGAGGGGTAATAGACAAGTTTAAAGAACCAGAACTGTGCGCCGACTGGGGTATGCCGTTTGACCCCATCAAGGTAGAGGCTCCCGGCACGGCCGGCAGCTACTTTATGGGGGAAGACCTGAGCTTCTGCGCTAAGGCAAAAACATTGGGCATTGAAATCTGGTGCGACCCTGAAACCGTCGTGAAACATGTTGGCCGGGGTGAGGTCGGGGGGCCGCTTTATGCTGTATAGGTATCCCGCCAACCATATCCAGGGTTGGATGAGCCTCCCGGAACTGTTGTGGCTATACCGGCAGGCCAAGCAATTCAAGACCATTGTGGAAATTGGTTGTTGGAAAGGGAAAAGCACTCATGCCTTATTGACCGGGGCATTAAAGAACGGCGGGCAAGTGACCGTAGTTGATCACTTTCAGGGAGCTAAAGGTCAGGAATGGTTTTTTAAAGAAGTGGCCTATAGGGATATGTACCACGTCTTTATGTCCAACTTGGGACACTTACCTAACCTGGAAGTTTTAAAAATGTCCAGCGTAGAAGGGGCACAGCATATTGACTCGGCAGAGATGGTGTTTATTGATGCCGGGCATGATTACGAAGACATTAAGGCGGATTTGGATGCCTGGGAGGGTAAGGCCACTAGAATGCTTTGCGGTCATGATTATCAATTCCCAGGAGTAAAGAAGGCAGTCATGGAGCGGTTTGGAGTCCCGATGGTAATCGATACTATTTGGTATGTGGAGGTGTAAAATGAAAAACAAATGTAAGGGCAAAGGCAAGGGTAAAGGAAAAGGCAAGTAGATGCTCAGCATGACCGTCAGAAAGATACTGGAAGTCTCATTGCGGGCTATCCATGTCATAAGCCCCACTGAGTCTCTTAGTTCCGGGCAGGCCATCACCGCCATGGAAGGATTAAACCTCATGTTGGCCTATTGGAGCACTATGGAGGTGGCGGTCCCGGTGATTACCCGAGAGACTTTGAACCTGGTGGCTAATCAGGCGTCCTACACCTGGGGCACGGCTGGCAACCTAACCACGGCACGCCCCCTGGCCCTTACGGACACCTGTTACGTCAATGACGGCTCTTCTGATGTGCCTTTGGACCTGATTGGCGAAGGCCAGTACAACGCCATCCCCGACAAGACCGTCACGGGCATCCCGGAGAAGGTGTTTTTTAAGACGACCTTCCCCCTGGCGACCCTGTATTTCTACCCGGTCCCGGATGCCGTTTATGTGGCGACTCTGAATAGCCAGAAACTTTTAACTGATTACGACAGCCTGACCACAACCATCAGCCTGTCACCGGAATATTACGCTGCCATCGTCCCCAACCTGGCCATTCAGTTATGCCCGGATTATGAGCGGGAGCCCTCACAGACCATCGTGGTGCTGGCGGAACGCACTCTAAATGCCATTATAGCCTTGAACGCGGCAAATCGCCTTGAGCCCATAAAACTGAATCTGGGCTTGGAAGGCAATAGTGCGCCCATAAGTCTGGCGGACTTTAAGAGCGGAGTCTTTTAAGTGAAAGTCCCCTTCGTCAAAGAGGCCCTGAGGGGTCAGGTGCCCGTGAACTGGTTTCCAGTCTCGGATGATGATACCGAAGTCATCATGTTTGGCACTCCTGGCCTGGTGGAGTTCTGCCAGTTGACCGGAGCAATGGCGGTTTGGGGCGGCACCGTCATGGGCAACATTTCCTATGTGGTGGCTCAGACCAGCGAGACGGCCTGCACGCTCTTTGCGGTGGACAACAACGCCAACATCAACACCATCGGCACTATTGCGGCCCGAAGCGGCCCTATCGGGATAGTGAATAATGGGACCCAGGTTCTCGTTACCCATAAAACCAACGGCTATGTTTATGACATCCTACCCAAAGCCTGGGTAGCGGCAACCGATTATCAGGCAAATATCTATATCAGGCCCACGACCCCTAACGGCTTCTATTACAAATCCCAGGATGCCGGGACTTCACATGCCACTACTGAACCGACCTGGCCGACCGCGGTAGGGGGCACGGTAGTAGACAACCCTGGGGGCTCGCAAATCACCTGGATCACTGTGGCCGAAGCTCCGGTTTTTGCTCAGATCACCGACACTAATTTTATTGGCGGGGCAGCCTGTGCCTTCCAGGACGGTTATGGGATCGTCGTGCAGCCTGATAGCCGGTACTGGCAGGTAAGCGATCTTTACGACTTCACCACCTGGCCGGCTAATGCTCAGGCTGCAAAAGAAGGTGGCAGTGACAACATCAGTGCGGTCATTGCCGACCATCTGAACATTTGGTTGTTTGGGGAGCGCACCACGGAGATTTGGTACAACTCCGGGGGGTCGCCTTTTCCCTTCTCCCGACTGCCAGGAACTTTCGTGGAAAAAGGCCTAGCAGCAACAGCCTCTTTAGCCAAAGGGGACAATGGCTTGTTTTGGCTCACCAATGAGGGTCAGATGGTCCGCAACGTTGGGTATCAGGCTAAGACTATCAGCACCCGCAAGTTTGACCGGGAAGTGGCCAAGTATTCCCGGATAGACGATGCTATCGGCTATATCTACGTCATGGAAGGGCACACCTTCTACGACCTGCATTTCCCCGAGGCTAACGTCACCTGGAGTTATGACGTAGCGACCGGGGAGTTGCACAAGAAATCGAGTTATCCGGGCACCAGCCGGCACCGGGGTAACTGCTACATCCTGTTCGACAACAAGCATTTAGTCGGGGACCATTCTAACGGCAAACTCTATCAACTGGATATGGACCGCTACACCGATGATGGGAACGCTATTAAGGCGGTCCTGGAATCGAACCAATATTTTGATGGGGGCAAGCGCATCTTCTTCCCGGATATGCAGATCGTCTTTGACCATGGCAAAGAAGTCCCCGCCGACGCCTATTACGATCAGGATAATGAGCCTCAAGCGATGCTGGCCTGGTCGAAGGATGGTGCCAGAACCTTCCCTACGGAGATATGGGAACCTATTGGACAGGTAGGGGAATACGAAAAGCGTACCATTTTCCGGCAGTTGGGATCAGACTATAAGCGGACCTATCGGCTGATGGTCAGTGCCCCGATTTGCCGGGATATCTTGAGCGTGGAGGTTTTGAAGTGACCAAAAGGATAATACAAAGTCCGGCTAAATCGGGGACTCGGACCCCGGAGGAAGTTGCTGAAGCAGTCAAACAAGTGGCGGCAATGCGCTATCAGCCTGTCAAAATTTCCGGCTGTGACGTAGCCAACAATTACTACCGGGAAGGCAAAAAGGTATGGCTGGTAACTTCTCTCATCGAAAAAAGCAAAGACCTTGAAGTGTTCGACCTTCCACTACGCTGTTTTTGTATCGGGTTTGAGATTTGGAGTCCGATCACCACGGCCAAAGTTTTAGCGGAACACATGAAGCGAGTGCAAGAAACGGACATGAATTTTCCGGTTATTATGGACGATGAGGGATTTATCATGGACGGCTGGCACCGGGTAACTAAGGCACTGCTTGAAGGGCGGGCTACTATCAAAGCTGTGCGTTTCGATAAGACGCCTTCTTGCGATTACGTTGAGGATTAAATATGACCGACCCGCCCATCAAGCAACCGTTCTACGAAAAATTTAAGGACGAGGCGATACTGTCCCGCCCCTGGCATATGTGGTTCTGCGTGGTCAGTGATCAGGTGGTTGGGTCAGCACCCCCGCCAGTGCGTCAGGACGTATTGGAAAACAAGGTTATTAGTAAGCCGTGGGTGGTCTGGCTTCAGGCTTTAGGAACTTTGCAGGGTATCAGCGAAGCGCCATTTCAAGAGCCTTTGCTTGAGGGTGATTATGTCTCAGAACCATGGAGCAAATGGTTTGCGCTGGTGAGCGCATAAAGGAGGTGTGCCATCGGAGTTTTCGATGCGATTTTTGGCGGTGACGGAGGCGGCGACACAGCCCAACAAGCCGCAGATGCAGCGTGGGGCGGTTCCAGGTCAATAAATTATGCGGTAAATAGCGGCCACGACCTTCTTAAGCAGGGGTTGGCAAATGCCCTGGGTTACGTTCAACCCTGGAACACGGCTGGCAAAAGTGCCCTAAATGTCTATTCTAGCCTCTTAGGGCTACCGGGTTACGAGACCACTTTCAGCCCACAGGAATATCTCTCTAATACTCCTGGATACCAGTGGCAGTTTAATCAGGGCCAAAAGGCTTTGGATGCCGGGGCTGCATCCCGAGGAATGCTCTTGAGCGGGCCGCAGCGTCAGGCTACCACTCAATACGGTCAGAACTATGCCAGCAACTACTATGACAAGCTCATGAACCAGTTGAACGGCCTCAGCACGCAGGGGCTTGGCACTGGGCAGACCATGGGTAACTGGGAAAACGAGGTTGCGAACCGGAGGGCAGGTCTGCAAATGAGGGGGGCTGAGGGCACCGTCAACGCCTTCGATAAGGTATTTCAAGGGCAGGTGGCACAACATCAAGCAGACCAAGCCGCTGACCAGCAGGGGTTAAACAATATCTTGGGTATCGCTGGCACTGTAGGAGGTATGTTTGGAGGTGGAGGCGGAGGAATGGTCAATGCCTTGAGTGGAATGTTTGGTGGTGGCAGTGGAGGAAGTTCTTATGGAGGCGCTGGTAGTTCTTACGCCCTACCAACTTCTTCCTGGAACAACTCGTACTCCAATTGGTTGTCCGGGAGATAGACCATGGCTGATAATTATAATTTCCTCTCCAATTATTACCGGCCTCAACCCAGAACGGATATTGTTGACTCTCTGGGCCGTGGTGTCCAGTTAGGCCAGAATATCGCCAACATCCCCTACGAAAACTCCCTACGACAAGAGAAGTTGGCTGAACTGGAACGCATGAAACAGTCTAGAAATGCCATGAGCGAGTACGGCAAGAGTGGTGATATTAACCCTCTTATGCAGGTGGCCCCGGAAAAGGCGTTTGAGTTACAGGATAAACAAGCTGCCCTGGAACTAAAAAAAGCTGGAGTATCTGAAAAGAATATGGAACTTGGTATTGATGCCATTACTAAACTATCTCCGTTGATTAATGACCAGAACTATGCTCAAATGAAAGGCAAAATTGACGGTCTATTCGGGACCAATGTCATGCCTGATAAATACAATCCCGTAGCACTCAAGCAAGTATCCGACTTCGCCCTACGGGCTAAAGAAAAGTCTCCCAGTTGGGTTTATGATGCTACAAAGGGTAATTTTATCCAAGCGCCGGGGGCTGGAACTGTTTCTGTAGTGCGTCCCTACAAAACACCGGAACAGGAACTTGATTTGGCCACTCGTAAAGAAGGAATGAAGTTTAATTTCAAGAAACAGTTTGAGGATTACAAGGGCGGGAAAGAGGGGGGTCGCCAGACCGGAGAACTTAAAATGTATGTGGATACCCTTAAAGAGTTTGGAGAATCACCGGATGGCCCCAATGGTAAATATTCTGAAGAACAGATTGGGAAGATGCGAGATTTCTATACCAAGAATAAGAAAGATCCGGCATCGCAAGTTACCCAAAAGGCACATGCGGCGGCTATGTCTGAATTAAAAGCAGGGGGAGAATATAATTCCAGTGATTCCCAAACAAAGGCGAGAATGTTTAAGGAGGCCATGGATCGCCATGAGGCTTTGTTAAATCGGGGGAGTAAGGGCAACAAGGTCTCAAAACGCCTACAAGACATGACTACAGAAGAATTGCAGGCCCTTAAAAACCAGATGCAGGGGCAATAAATCAATGGCAGATATTAGCCTGGACGATATTAATGCTGAACTGGATCGCAGAGAGTCGCAGCCTTGGACTTTGCCAAGAGCCGATAAAGTGAATTTTGAGCTAAAGTCTCGTTTTGAAGATATGGCCATGGATTTTTATGACATGACGGGCACTCCGCTAAGGGTGACGGATTCCTATCGGACAAATACGGAGCAACATGACTTAAAAAAACGCAAACCTTATTTAGCTGCTACTCCGGGAAGGTCCAGACATGAAGTTGGAGAAGCTTTAGATATTGATCAGGATCAGATTGCTAAATTTGGACAAGATAACTGGACAAGGCTACTGGATAAGCATGGTTTTACAAGGCCAGCACTAAGCAAAGGTGAACACTGGCATATCGAACTTCCCAGGTTTGAAAGGGCAAGCAAAATAGCGGGAAATGCAGGACAGAAAATAAGCCTTCAAGATATAGACGCAGAATTGCAAAGGCGCGGGATAGAAGATAAACCGCAGTTCAGTCTTGAAGATATCAACGCTGAATTACAAAAGAGGGGCGTTGCGGCCAAGACACCTCAAGAACCTAATATACCTTTTGCCATGCCGGACACTGACACCCTGGCGCAATTCTCTGGAGTAGGAAGCAATCTGGATGCGCCAAAACCTAATCTTGTGGTAGATCCGGCTAAATCTGTGGTCATACAGGGCGTTGGTGAAGCGGGTGACACTCTGGCTCAATTCTCGGCTCCCGCTGGTGAAATGGTCGGGCAAGCCATGGACCTGCCGTTCGTACCTCTACGGAAAGGACTAGAATTATTTCATCAAGCCGTGATCGAGCCAAGTCGGGAACGCACTATTCAGGAATGGGCTAATGCCATGCAAAGCGGTGCAGATCAGGCCGCACCTGAAGCATTCGCAGCACTTCCATCCAAGGAGGCTTTTGTCCCAACGATGGAATTTGCTCTGGCCCCTGCATATTTGAAAATGATTTCCAAAAGTATCGGGCTTTTAGGAGAGGTCGGTAAGGCTGCATTCCACAGCTATGCCCCCGATGCCTTTTTTAAATACACTGCCAAAGGTGGAATGCCGGTTCCCTACAGTCCCACAGAAGTTCAAGAACGCCTTATGTCCATGACAGGATCGGAGCGGGCGGAGATGGTTCGCAAATATCCGCAGTTCCGCGAAGTCATGGAAGAAATAGTGGGGGCAAAGAAAGGTCCGCCCATTGAAGAACCTCCCATATCGGCGGCACCTACACCTGAATCTCAAACTCCACCTATTCAACCGACTATCCAGGCGACATTAAGGAAAGCCACGCCTGTCGGTGAAGTGCCTGTAGCCTCCCCTATGCCTCCCATAGTCGAACCGATTTCGGAAGTGCCAATATCCCCTGTACCAGAAGAAATCTCCGCTCCTGCCCCGCCTGAGGCCCAATCCCAGGCCATGAGCAACCTCACCAACGCCGTCCAGGACGACTTGGCCGCACAGATTAAGACCGGCCAGTATGTCCCGACCCCGGATGAAAAGGCGCAAGGCGGGGTATATGCAACAGGTCCGAAGAGCACAACTCCCCAAGTCTACCGTGACGAAAACAAGTGGTGGCGAGTCCAGGGCAGCGAAGCGAAATTTAGTTCCGAGAAAGCAGCGCAAAAGGCCGCTCAAGTTATCGCTAAAAACCAGGCACAAACTCCTGAGCCTCCCCAGGTTGAGACTTCTTCACCCACCCAAGCCAAGGCCCCCGGCACCCAAATCTATCCTGAAGGGCAGCAATGGAAGGTTGAGGGCGACGGCACCTACGCTGATAAAGCCACAGCAGAGAAAGCGGCCCAGGCGCTTACTGGTTACAAGCCTGACCCAGCCGAGATTGAAGCGTCCAGGAACGCACTGGCAAAAGAGCGCGGCGTTAAACCCGAAGAACTGACCTACGCCTACACGCAGAACAAGGCCGATGGGGTAACTCCCGGCTGGCACGTTTTTGATTATGCTTTGGAGGGTGGAAAAAAGACCGGGTGGGCGCAGGAGATTGGAAAAGCAGGACCGGCGCAGGGTGGGGGGAAGGAACCTTGGGAGATGACACAGAGAGAGCACGCAGCAGAAACATTGCGTTCCCAAGTTGATTCTCCTGATTATAAATATACGAGGTTAGTTTTAGATAAAGGACATAAGATAGAGGTTGAACAAGCACTTTCTCGTGGAGATAAAGTTCCCGCTAAAGTCCTGGTCGAATATCCAGATTTGGCAAAGAAGTCCGCCCCCACGCCCCTCACCGAGAAGGCCGGCCTGAGGAAGGTTGACCCCCTCGACACCCTCATCGAGCAGTACAACGCCACGGGCCGGACGGCGACCCGCTACCCCAAGAAGAAAGCCGTAAGTGTAGATGGCCGCACTATGACTGAGAAGGCCGCGGCATTGAAGATGAAAGATGTCGTGGGGAAGGGGGGGGCGAGTAAAGCGGGAACTGACATAGCCGCCGTCGCCGCCATGCGCGCCAAGTTCGATTCCCGGCAAGGTGCGCCGGAGGGGTTGGTAAGTCAGGAGACCCCGGAACAGGCCCAAGATAGGCTTAAGACGGAATTAGCCAACAGGGAAAAACGCAAAGGCGCTGATTGGCAGGCAGCGGTTGAGAAAAACGATCTTGCTGCCCTGGTGCATAGCGTAGGCGGCATCACGCCTAAGTCAGTACGGGATTTTGTCAGCACAGCCGAAGAACGGCAAAAGTTAGGCAGATTGATTCTCCGAAAAGACGGCTTTGGAGTTGACGTTCTACTACCGGAACTAAAAGCCCATTACCCTGACCAGTTTGCCCATTTTGAAGACCCCGGCGACCTAGTGCGTTATTTTCTTGACGGCAGGTACGAAAAGTTTAAAAATAAGAAAGGCGTAAGCGAAGCTGACCGCATCTTAACGGAGCAAATCGAATATGACCGAAAACGACTCGGACTATCGGACGCAGAGTTTGAACGATTTGAAAGAGAAGCTGAAGCTGAGGTGCAGGCTGAGACAGAATATGCAGCCAGAGAACTTGAAGCCAAGCGAACCGAATCAGCCAGCGCCGACACATCCTGGGAGTCCGAACCTGCATTAGACCTTCCCGGGGGCAGACCTAAAGCCTCCAAGATTGAATCTCGCCTTAACGAACTCCAAGTCGAATACCCTGACTTAGACGCAAAGCACCTTGAAATTGTCTTGAAAACCTTCCCTGACGGCCCTGATGATCAAATTATCAGAATGGCTAAAGACCCAAAGGTCTTTGATCAGTTGCGCCGCCAACGTTTGCAGAAAATGTCTGACTCTGGGGGCGACTCTCACCAAATGCAGTCTTTGCCCGGTACGGGGGGGTTGTTTGGGGATGAGGGAAAGCCCAGAATCACCGGACTTGACACTGCTATCGAAAAGACCTCTACCACCATTGACGATTTCGCGGACACCACTCTCAAGGTTGGCCTTGCCACACAAGACATATCTCGGTTACAAAAAGCCAACGATGATTTAAAGGTTCCTGGCGACCAACGCGCCATGTCCGATGATCCAGAGGTGGAACGCCGTTATCGGGCCGCAAAGGGACTGACCCGGAAAGGCATGTTGGTGCGTATGCAGAAGCATATTGCCGATGCCAAGGAAAATTTCAAACATGTTCCAGGATTATCCAAGGCTGAGGATGCCAAGGTAATTACGATCCTACGGCGGTTTGAGGCAATCCCGGAATATTCGCAAGCCATGTCAGCGCACACCACTGCCGGAATCTTGGCGGGGCTTGGTCCTAAGAAATATGATGTGTTTACCCGTAACCTTATTCTTGATGACCTTATAAAAGACATTGATAATGGCCTTTATGAAGGCAAGAGCGATTTGCCTTTTGGGTACAAAGATCGGGGGGCGGTTGAGCGGGATTTGGAAAAGTTTAAGAAACTTGCCGCCGCAAATCCAGATATTCAGGCAGCATTAGAGCGGCGTCAGAAGTTTAACGAAGTCCTGAAAGCTGAATTAATATCCCGTGATTTACTCCCGGAAGAAGTCAAAGACGACCCTCGATATTTTCATCATCAGGTCTTGATGTATATGGATGCCCAACGCAAGGGGTTATCATCGGGGGACGTGCGGTTACATAAAAAGGGGTGGCAGAAAGGCCGGAAGGGTTCTGGCCTTGATTTTAACACCGAATACATTGAAGCCGAACACCAGTATATCTCCCAAGCCATAGCCCAGATAAAAACGCATGATATCTTGCAAGAGATTAAGGCTGCTACCGCTATAACTGTCAAGAAAGGCGATCCGCTACCGGATGGTTATGTCGCTTGGCAGCCAAAGCCCGGCACCATTTGGTATCGGACGGCCAGTGTGCCGCAAAAAGTTATAGATGAGGTGATAGCTGGCAATCGTTCCCTCACCGCGGAAGATTTTAAAACCATCGTGGCTATGGGGCAGAAACGGCCAGCCTGGACAATCCCGGATCGGGTAGCTCAGGTCTTGGATAACTTCCGGGATTTTGATAAAGACGAAGGTTTTGACCGTTTTGTCAGGGCCACCATGGCGACATGGAAGCAATGGACCCTGATAAACCCCGTTAGAGTCCTAAAATACAACCTCAATAATATGAGTGGTGACTTAGATATCGCCCTGGCTTATGATCCCAGGATCCTAAAATACTTCCGGGAATCGGCGGAAGAAGCTTGGGGCTACCATAAAGGCAAGGCCATGACTCGTGATATGCGGGAAGCCTTGGAATATGGGGTAATCAGTTCAGGTTTCTCTATCCAGGAGATCCCCGACATTAAAGACATCGGCCTTTTTCGTGTGCTGCTTGCCGATAAGCCGAACATTATTGAAAAGTTTTGGGAGAAATCTAAGGGCTTGACTCAGGCCAGGGAAAATATTCTGCGTATCGCCGCTTATAAGTATTTTAGAGATGAAATTGGGCGTGGCAAGAGTCCTTATGGAGCATCAGACCCAAAGATGGTAGATGCCGAATCTGACCCCAAGAAGAAAGCTGCGCTGTTGGCTCGTGACCTGATCGGAGATTATGGCAACCTTTCTAAGGCAGGACAATGGCTCAGGACGCACATGATTCCGTTCTTCTCGTGGATGGAAATCAACACCCCGCGCTATATTCGACTGTTCCGCAGTGCTAGCCGGGAAGGGCGAGCGGCTGGTGCGGGAGCCCGGATAGCAGGTGTGGGCGCTAAAAAGCTTATTATGGGCACAGCAAAAGTAGCCATACAAGCCTTAATGCTCTATGGGCTGGTCTCCCTTTGGAACGAAGCGGCTGTTAGGGTGTTGGGCCTGAATGATGATGAGAAACGGCGCTTATTTGAAAATCGCCATCAATTGCATCTGATCTTGGGTCGCCGTCAAGACGGTACGGTACTGAGTATCCGTTTTCAAGGTGCCTTTTCTGATGTTCTGGATTGGGTTGGTTTAGGTGATCCATTGGCTACTATTCATGATATCCAGGAAGGAAAGAAATCTGCCAAGGAAATCGGCAAGGATATGGCGATGTCCGCCCCCAATAAGATCGTTAATGCTTCTCACCCGTTTATCAAGACTGGGCTTGAAGTCTTAACCGGCCAAAGCTTATTCCCGGACATCTCGAAGCCCCGGCCTATTAGGGACAAGGCGGAGCATGTTGCCCGATTATGGTCACTCAATCTGCCATATCAGTACCTCACAGGGAAGCCTACCCGCGGCATCAGACATGATCTTACTGGGATGGTTCTATACAGCAACGACACCGGTGAAGCGGCTTACTGGACGGCGAAACGGTTAGAATACCGATTCATGGATAAGCAAGGGATGGACCGCCCAACAGCGACTCCCACTGACAAGAGTAACGCCCTTTATTACTGGAAGCAGGCTCGGCGCTTTGGTGATCAGAAAGCAGCCTTGAAATATCTTAAGGAATATGTTAAACTTGGGGGCACCACTCAGGGGGCCATTGACAGTATTGAACGTGGTTATCCAGAGAAAAACATCCCCCTACGTCTGCGTAGTCAGTTTAAAAAGACTTTATCTACCGCGGATATGCGGGACATTCAAGCTGCTAAAGATTGGTATAAAAGCAATATGAAACTGAAATCAGAAGATTTTGTAGAAATTAAGCAGGCGATACGGGAACATCGGGCGACTAAACAAGGAAAATAGGGTATGGCCGATTATAGACACAGTGGTATACCCGCTGGCGGAGAGACAATATTAAGCATATTCTCCGTTGCAATCATAATCTTGATGATATTTTGTCTATCAGGTCCGCCAGATTATCGGGAGTACCCAGAACCAGAAATGGCCGATTTTATGGGCCGATGATTTGGTTTCTTATTTCTTGACAAGTTAAGACTGAATATGCCTTGATGTTTCCAAACAACTGAATATTCCCAGGCACCGCCGCAAGGCCATCCCTGAACCCCGCAAGGGGTCTTTGGGTGGCCTTTTTTATTTGGAGTAAAAACGTGGGCGATAAGAAAGGTAAGGCTAAAAAGAAGAAAGCAGGACCAAAACCGCAAAAGAGGTTAAGGCTCTGCAAGGTACGGGGTGCGGCAAGCCCACCTAAAAGCAAAAAGGGTAAGAGGTAATCAACCATGTCAAGCCCGGTATTAAGTCCACGATTTAAATGGTGGGATAGCAATAATATTCCCCTATCTGGCGGAGTGCTTTACACTTATGCCGCCGGAACCGACACGCCCACCCCTACCTATGCCGACCCTCTATTCGCCACCAGTAACGGCAACTTCGTTACTTTAGATGCCAACGGTGAGGCGTTAATCTATTCCAAGACCATCCTTAAATTACTTTTAAAAGATGCGGATGGCGTAACAGTAGACGGCTTCCCAATTGATAATGTTGAATTTCCCCCATATCATTCCTATATTTTGCTTGGCCCTACCGTGCCAGCCACGCCCTCGGCTAATGTGGTCGCCTTATACGCCTCCGGTACTTCTATTTACACAAAAGATTCGGCAGGAACTATCGGAACTTTTATCACAAGCTCAGGGATTCAACAGCAATCATACACCGCCGCCTCTGCTGGTGGGTCTGCCAACGCCATTACTGCCACATTCACCCCTTCTATTCCGGCACTGACTGATAAATTACGGGTTTCGGTTTTATCGACCGCAGCCAACACCGGGGCCGTAACCTTTGCGCCTGACTCCTTGCTTGCCAAACCTGTCATCTCATATTCTGGGGCACCATTGGTAGGCAATCAAATCCCCGCTGCAAATTATCCTCTCGACCTGCAATATGTTCAGGCGTTGGATTCCTGGGTGCTGCTGAACCGAGGCACCTATGGGTCTATCGGGAGAATTGCTGTACTGCAAAATAGGCAAGCTCAAAACGTGGCAGGTGGCACAGCGACGCAAGGCTCATGGCTTATTGTGCCGATAAATACGGAGCAGGAAGATAATCATAGCATTGTGGACTCATCCGCTTTACCTGCTTTTAGTTTGAATGCCGGAACTTATCTTATCGAAGCATCCTGTCCTTTTGTGTCAACCGCTCTTAGTCAGATCAGGTTGTACAATGTCACTGATGCGGCCGTAGTAGCGTCTTTGATCGGCAAAAGTGCTAAATCAGCTTCTGCCGACTCCATTGACTCTACAGCAAAGGGTATTGTTACCATCACCGCTACTAAACAGTTCCGTCTCGAATACCAGGTTGGAAGCACGGCAGCAACATATGGTCTTGGTATCGCTGCCAACTTTGGGGTAGAAGTGTATGCCCAGATTATGATTACCCAGATAGCGTAGTTGGGAAAATTCTAAAAAGATAGGAGTCAAACCATGGCCGGAACCGCAGTTTTTTCTTATGAAGAATCGCCTTCGGGTAAATCCGTTGAATTGACGTGGATTTTGACTTCAGATAGTTCTGGGAACGTCAGTTCTCCCACACTGAGTCAAGCAGGGTGCACTAATAGTTACCAGCCCAAATCCCCTATTACCGGCACCATCGTCAGGGCGGAAATTATCCCCGGTACTGGAAGCGTACAACCTACCGACCTTTACGATGTGGAGTTACGGTCACAGAAAGATAGCACCATAGATTTCCTGGGAGGCTTGGGAGACAACTGCTCGCAGACTACTACCAAGTGGGATATGCCGATTACCGAGACTAACGGGGTAGCGGTGCAGTTGGTAGTGGATCAGTTGATTCCTTATGCTGCGAATATGGGTGATAGCAACCAGTGCACCATCAAGCTCCTGGTGGCTTTGGAGGCATAACATGAGAGCACTCCTTGGTTCCATAAGGCGCTACGTTGATACCAACCTTCTAAACAAAATCACCGCGGCCAACGACTTCTTTGTCGGTTCTGGGATCGGGTCCGTGGTCAAAAAGACCCTGGCAGAGACCAAGGTAATTTTGGGTTTAGATGATAGCAGTATTGATCCAGGCCATAAACACTCGAAGGTCTGGGCCAGTGATGGTTCTCCTGAAGCGGTGACAGTAGATGCGGCAGGCCAGGTTGGTATTGGGGCAACTCCGGGTTCTAAGCTATATGTCCAGGGCACTGGAGCCGCGATCCAAGTGAAAGATCCCGGGGCATCCAACACGGCAGGTTTCGGGGTTGATGCGACAGGAGGAAATTTCGGGGTCGGTATATGGCATGGAGCCACACAACAGGCAACCTTTTACAACAGAGGATTAATCCTCGGTAGTTATGTAGCAGCCGGCAACGATCCACCAGCAGATGGAGCGATTATAAGTGGCGCTGTCGGTATTGGCACTGCTGCTCCTAACGGCGCAGCCTTGTTGAACCTATCCAGCACTACCAAAGGCTTTCTGCCTCCAGTTATGACTACGGCTCAAAAAAATGCTGTTGCTACTCCCCCAGCCGGATTGATGATCTTCGATTCTAACTTGGCCAAACTCTGTGTTTATACCGGAGCCGCCTGGGAAACTATAGTAAGCTCATAAAGGGGAATAACGATGGGAATTGCTAAACACACTATTGGCAGCGGAGTAATTGAAACAATCAACAAAACTATAGGCGAGACTGCTCCTTATAATACTCTGGATGCTGCTCTAGCTGCTAGTCCTCCCTCTGGAACTGTAATTGTTATACCTCCCGGCTTAGCTGAGGCTGCTCGTACTATTACCGCCAACCGAACAGTACCAGCTGGCGTTGTTTTGGATATTTACTCAGGCTCTCCGGTTAAGATTGCTGCTGGAGTTACTCTTACTATACTTGGTACAGTTATAGACTATAATCATCAAATTTTTGACGATGTAAATACTTATAATCTCCTTCCAAGATCGTTTTCCGTCTCTGCACCTGAAGCAGGACAGCCATTAACCTTAAGCGTTACTGATCATGGGTTTCGAGAAAACGAGCGTATCTTTCTTGCTATAAATACAACTATTGATGATGGTACAACGGATGGAGGACTACATTCTGCTCGTGTTGAAGTTATGGTTAAAAACATAGTAGGCAATACCTTTCAGGTTTATCCTCATCGTGTGGATAATGTGTTTAAGAGTAATGGTGCATCACTTACTGGCACTCTATTACCACAAGAAGGGTTTGGAGTAAAGTTCTTAAATTCAAACCAGCTATTTGTTCGCCCTCAATGGTGGGGGATGCAACCTAATATTATAGCGGATGCAGCAGCAAACAGAAACGCACTCCAACATGCCCTCTTCGCAACTCGTGCAGAATGGTACAGTTCAAATGATATAGCGGAGAGGATTCCTGTCAATCTTGGGTCTGGCACATTTTACATCAATGGCTTTATTATGTTACCAGTTGGGACAATGATGTATGGTGCAGGGCTTGGGGTAAGTGGTTTCTTTGAAAGATCTACAACTATTGTTGCCAAGGCCACCTTGGACCAAGCTCGTCCTTTTATGACAGCAGACTCAACAGCAAGTGTGCGGCTGAGAGATTTTTACATAAGTTGTGATGTAACTGCATATGATTATTATACAGATGGATTGCATATTGGATCTTCCGGTTCTTGGAAATCTGTTAATACTCGTTTGAATATGCTACGGGTGGGTGGATTTAAGATTTACCAAGTCTATGCTGGTCCAACAGGTATGATGACCTATATGAAGGATCTTTGGATTAACCCAACTAAAACTTCTACTGGGGGGGTTTGGGTTGATGCTGATAGTCGTTTAACAAACAGTCGGGTAAGTGGTGGAACGGAAGATGGGGACTACAGCTTAGATGTAGCGTCTGGCATTACCTGTGCTGGTGGTATGTTAAGAGGCAACATTGTGGAGACTTGCCAAACTGGTATTACAAATATTACTTCCGCATCTGGGAGCGATATTCAGGGTAATTGGGTCCGGCAAGTTAATTCTGCTTTAGATCTAACAAGTGGTTACTCTAAAAATACAATCGTCGGCAATTTATTGGGCGCTGCCTCAACAGCGATTAAGACTACCAACAAGGCTCTCGTTCGTAATATAATCAGCAATAATAAAATAGCATCGGACCTGGGTTATGGTTTTGATGTTCAAGGGTTTATTGATTGCGTAGTAACTGGAAACGACGCGCAGGATTGCGCTCTTGGCCAAATAAATTACACAACCCTTGTTCATGGATTTAATAATGGTTCTTGGAAAGATAATATCGGTGTTGATTTAGACACCACACCACAGATTATTACAGAGACTGCAAACCCATATAGGGCGTTTGCCTTTGGTGGGGATTCATTTGTAACTGGAAATAATGCAGCAACCAATTTACAATATCTAAATGGTTTTTCTTCTACCCCACGAAGGGAAATTTCTATTACTCTTGGTGATCTTAATACTAAATTCTATAAGTTTAGGGCAAGGCAAACCGGACAAAGCCCATATGTATATTGTTATACAAGAAGTGGTGGCTTTTCTGCTGGTTATTATAACACGGCAGTTTTCAACATTTGGTCTTCTCCTGCTGCTCTTGGGGATGCTATTTATGTAGGGGATGCATATGCTCCGATAGTTGGAGTTAAATTTACCCTATCCACTCCGTCAATCGGCAACACCATAGTCGCCGAATACTACGATGGCTTTGAATGGGTAGCTATTCCCATAGTTAATTCAGGTGGGGCCAGTGGGTACGAGTGGACTTGGCAACCGCCTCCATTAGGTCGCTACCGTATGGCTCCTGGCGCTACTGGAGCTGTCGTAGACCAAAGCGATCAAAGATTTACCTTAGCCTATGCAGGTAATTACTTTCCTGTAGGGAACATGACCTATGGCTCGCATAAATTACGGGCTGGCGATTATCTTATTATATCTGGTTTTGTTGGAGTAGGAAAGATTCGGAAACTGGGAGCGGCTCCGGTAGCAGGTGGAACAGGTTATGTAGTTGGTGATACCTTAACTATATCAACTGGTGGTGGAGATGCAACTGCCACGGTTTTAGGTATAGATACTACTGGTGGAATTAATTCAGTTAAAGATATCGTCCTTGCTAATCCTGGCACTTTGTATGCTCATGGTACTAAGGAAACTACAGGTGGTTCTGGAACTGGATGTACAGTAAATGTGATCGCCAGTGGCAACAATGGAAAATTCAAAGTTACCGCTCTTGGAGTTGATGTAGGTGGCTTGAGTTACATAACTGTAGACGACGCCAACTTGGTTGATGAAGTCAGACCGGCTTCGGTTTATTTTACTCAAGCTGGTTGGCCGTCTGGATTAACAGGGGCGGTTAATCCTGCACCAAACATGACCGCTATGGGACTGCCCTGGACAGTTCCAAACGTTGCAGGATATTTTATTAGGTTTAGGATTGCCGGAATAGGTGGGGTCCAGGCAGTAAGTTCAGCGGTTCCGCAGTATAGTTATATGGGAATCCAAAGTGACTTCGGACCTACTACAGATATAACAAAGAAAGAAACAATATGGTTGAAGGAACAAAACGGAGTCCATGTTGAGCAGCGTCGTTCTTCTGCTCAGGGAGTTGGTGCAGTAGTGTTAGGTAAGGCTGTTGCTACTGAATCACAAGATGGCTTTGTAAATAAAACCGTCCTTGAGCTTACCCTAACTGGTGCCAACGATTTGGATATGGCGGATGGAGCGGATAAAGGAGCAGGAGTCAAGGTTTACGATTTCCCGGCAGGTCGTATCATGCTCTTGGGGGCCATATTCGACGGTCATTTAGTGAGCAATGATTGTTTTAATGCCAGTCCAAACGATGTTTATAAGTTTGGGGTAGGTTCAGTAGATGCAACAAGCGCCTCGGATGGTGATTTGACCGGCACAGAGCAAGACATTATCCCAGCCCAAACTGTTGATTCGGTCGGCAACACCGTCCTGACGAATGCAGTCAAGGCGGCTTTAGCATCCTCGGCTCAGTTCGATGGAACCACCACGGCCCTTGATGTTTATGTCAATGCGGCGGTTCTTGATGCTTCTACCACCAAGGCAATGACTTTGGCTATAACTGGATTTTTAACACTATATTGGATTAACCTTGGCGATTATTAAACATCCACAGGAGACTTCATGGAAAATGGAAACGATAATTGGAAGAATTGGGCTATTGCTGGCCTATGGGCTGTGTCTATGGGGCTATCTGGTTTAGGTTATCACTCTATTAAAGGTTCGATTGAGGATATATCTAAAGCTTTTCAAGTAGCTCAAACAAAGGACAATGAATGGAAGTTAGAATATGAAAGACATCGAGCTGTAATCTGGCGAACTATGGATAAACTGTGTAATTACCAAGCAGAACGTCTATATAGGGAAGGCAAAACGCCTAACTATAATATTCAAGAAGTAAAATAGAGTTGGAGATATTATCATGAAATACTGTGTACCACCTTGGATGAGGCTAATCGAAGCTGAGTTTAACCGGGATACTCAAGAGGTTAGCGGTTCCGAGAATAACCCCAGAATTGTTACTTACCATCAGGCCACTACGCTTAAGGCAAGTGATGATGAAACTCCCTGGTGTTCCAGCTTCGCAAATTGGGTTATGCAGAATTGCGGGGTTGGATTCGAGGGAACCAAATCGGCGCAGGCAATCTCCTGGCTAAACTGGGGTAAGGAGATCATGGGTAGGTATGGCGCCATTGCTGTGAAGAATAATGGCAACGGCACCGGCCATGTAACCTTCTTTCTTTATGCAGACGAAGACGGCTATGGTTATTTCATTGGCGGGAACCAGTCAAATCAGGTGTGCATCGCCCGCTACCCTCTGGATGATTACGAGTTCCGGTGGCCTAATAGTTTTTCTTACGGATAAGGTGACAACATGAACTGGTTCTGGCGAATCCTCTCTATCTTCTCCACGCCGTTTTGGATTATCTATATTGTCTTTGCCGCTATCGGAAGTGGGTGCTCGCAGTTATGGCGCAAACTTAAAGGAGAAAAATCATGATGGACTTTACCCCATTGACAGATGCACTAACCGAATTTGAATCAAAGGTCTCTCTCTTCGTTACATCGCAGCAGTTAGTGGACCAGGAAAGCCAACAGCAGATTGAACAAGATCAGCAACGGCTGGACCAAATCACGGCCAAGGTGCGGAACCTAACCGAGGTCGTAAACAGCTTAATCAAGGTTCCGGCAAGCGCATGAGTTGGTGGCAGATATTTATTGATCCTTCGTCAGGCACTCCATCTGCCAGTCGAGTTTGCTTTGTATTACTGGTAGTCAACATTATCCTCATGTCGTGGATACGGCTTTGTGGGTGGGGGACTGGCGGCTTTGAGAAGGTCATCACTTACTTGGTCACGATTCTGGGGATAGACGCCGGCGTCTACCTCACAAACTCGACAGCGGGGGCGTGGAAGGCCCAGGAGTGCAAAGAAACGGTAGTGGTCAATGGCAAGTCTGCGATGTGAGGAGATTATGGGAATCTTAACCTACATTAAAGTTGGCGTTTTGGTAGCAGCTATGGCTATCGGGGCCGGGGGAGCTTGGACAGTTCAAGGATGGAGACTTGACTCTGTAAGAGCCAAGAACGATCTACTTATCCGACAATTAAATGGTTACAAAAAGGCCGTGGAAATTCTCAAGGCTGACGCCAAAAAAGATGCGGAGACCCAATATGAAAAGGATAAAATTGATGCTTTGGCTCCTGATCAGTTTGCCGATTATTTTGAGCAGTTGCGCCGGCGTGCAGGGAGTGGAGACAGTGCAGATTCCAAACCCAAAAAGGCCGGTGATTAGTCAACCCTATCAGGATTTACTTATTAAGGCCGGGCCTGAGACAACTAAAGAAGGTTTGAAGCACGAGGCTGATTGGTTGGGGTATGCCGACAAGATGGAGAGTCGTTATGGATTTTGAGGCCGTGGTTATCAAATTATTACTTGCTATTTTCAGGCGAGTAATGGGCAGGGCCAGGATGACTGAGGATGAAAAACTTCTGGTTAATCAGGCGGAACAATTTACTAAACGAGGGCGGTAAGGGGAGAGTTAAAAATGCCTCTACTTAAGGCTTTCAGACTACTAACCAAAGACGTAAGTATCTTTACTCTTCAAGATATCCAGCAGAGCCTGACCACAGCCCAGCGGGAATTGGCAGAACCGTGCCCTTGTATTGCTAAACTGCTGCTGGTAGTAGAAGAAAGAATCCAAATAGCACAGCCCCCACTATGGGAAACCTGCCTACGGTGTGGAGAAGATTGTAAACAATAGGGGGAGGTAATGGATGATAATGACCTGTTATGTCAGGTGTGTAAACATCCAGAATCATGGCCTGAATATGTTGTAAGCGGATGCCTGTTTATTTGCTCAGACTGCAAGCGCAGATTCGCAAACGAGATACTTTTGGTATGCCAAAACTGCAATGCTATGAGTTTTATAGTTAAAAGTCCAAAGAATATCGAACGCGGTAGTGTATCAGTTTGAATTTTTGGGGGATTGATTTTTAGGGAAAGCTCAGGCATAATCTAACCATGCCTGACCAATCAAGCAAGAAGCCGAAGCGCCCCCGTGATCTGAATGTCTTGGCAAAGA
>Ga0265296_1000815_pt1 | contig 41497 bp, 36 predicted proteins | sample MunlanPumphouse1_FD_189073 | JGI IMG/M metagenome (GOLD analysis project Ga0265296, IMG submission 189073) | Groundwater microbial communities from a municipal landfill in Southern Ontario, Canada - Pumphouse #1 | ecosystem: Environmental > Aquatic > Deep subsurface > Groundwater | place... | reverse complement strand
TCCTGCTCGAGCGCGGCGAATACGTGGGCTCGGTCTCGACCATGTATCGGGTGCTGCGCGAGCACACGCAGGTACGGGAGCGGCGCCGGCTCGCGACCCATCCGCCGCGGAAGGTGCCGGAGCTGATTGGCGCATAGTGGTTTTGGAAAGCGGGAGTCCACGTATCGGGAAGCAGGGTTCCGGCGACCGGAAAGCGCTGCGGAGGGGCAGGCTCACCGGCCGCCGATGCCCTACTCCCAGTAGTCCTTCGCTTGGCGGGCTTGCTCGCTGAGCTCGCGCCGCATGTCGACATCGCCGAGGGTGATCTTCTTGGCGTGGTTGACGAGCCGGTTCACGATCGAGTCCGCGGCGACTTTGTCGGGCAGCACGTCCACCCAGTAGTCCGGCCCCGATTGGGACGCGATCACAGTCGCTGCCCGGTGCTCCCGGTTCGCGAGAATCGTGAACAGGTCAGCGGCCGCGTCGGGGTCGATGCCGACGGTCATGAAGTCATCGATAAGGAGCAGGCTGACCGCTGAGTACTCGTTCAGCATGGCCTGGTGTTTGATGCTGTCCCCGCGGGCGATGACGAGCGCCCTGGCGAGGTCGTCCATTCGCGTGTAGGCGACCGTGTGCCCGTTCTGGCAGGCGGCGATGCCGAGCGCGCAGATGAGGTAGGTCTTCCCGCCGCCGGAGGGGGAGGTGACGATCACGTTGAGCGTTTCGGTGCCCCAGTCGTGGGCGGCGTAGCGTTGCATCCTGACTTTCGTGATGCCGCGCCCTTCTCGGTAGTCGATCTCCGCGACCGATGCTGCGGGCAGGGGGAACCCGGCCTTCTTGATCAGCCCACTGATCCGGTGCTCGCGTCTGAGTTCGAGTGCGTCAGCCGTGGCGGTGAGGAACAGCTGCTCCGGGGTGAAACCATCGTTGGCCTCATCAGCGATGAGGTCTTCGAACCGGGCTGCGAGATGGGTGACGCGCAGCTCGCGGAACTTGTCGTAGTCGTCTGTGGTGAACACTCATCGCCCCCGCTCTTGCTCGAGGCGGCGGTAGTAGTCAGCGCCGCGGACATACGCGCCCGACGGCGGCTCGGCAGGCGTCTCGCCGTCCTCGGTGGCTTCGAACCTCGGTTTCCGGCTCGACGCGGCAGGCCTGATCGTGGTGGGCTTCTTCTGATCGGAGTCGATCCCCGCCATCAGCCGCTTCAACCCGGTGTATGAGGGGGCCGACCCAGCATTCACGAGCTGTTGGCAGGCCGCCTCGAGGCGCTGCTTATTCCGTTTGCCGAGGGTCTCGAGAATGTTCTGGCAGTCCAGGAAACCCTGCGCCTCCACCTGACGGCGGTCGATGAGCTGTTCGATCACTTGGACTGTCGCCGGGCCGAACGCCTGCGCCCGCTGGAGGAACCATTGCCGCGACCAGAGCCCGTCGACATTCCGGTATTGGACCGGCAGGTGCGCGGCCTCGGTCGAGTACTGGCCCTTCCTGCCGGTGAGGCGGCCGTGTTCGCACACGATCTCCTGCCCGTCGAACACCGTGACCCGGCTGCCAGTGAGTCGGACTCGCAGGAGCCTGCCCGCGTGCTCGTGAGGAACCGAGTAGTGCTGGTAGTCGCAGGTGACATGCGAGTTGCGGGCGACCTTCGCCTCCTTCCACTCGACCTCGGTGAACCCATCGGCAGGCAACGGGCCCAACAGCATCGCTTCTTCCTCGGTGAACCTCTCCCACCGGGTCGTCCCGTCCACGCGGCGGATGCCGTGGTTGACCTCGTGCACCCGCTCTGCGATGGCCTCGTTCAGATCATCGAGCGTGGTCCACACGTCCTCGGCGAGATACCCGATCACGCGCTTGTTGACCACGTTCACCCCGGATTCCACCGCAGCCTTCTCCTTCGGGGACCGAACCTTGGTCGGCAGCACCGAAGCGCCGTAATGGTCAGCAAGCTGCTGATACCGGTCGGTCACCCACCGCGACGCATCCCCTCGCTCGCGTCGCCTGGTCGCGGTCAAAGCGTTATCCGGGATTAACAGCTGCGGCACCCCACCATAGAACTGATCGTGTATTTGCGTGCTTGGGTGAGGACGTTGTCGTTGATGACGCCCGTGCCGCCGAGGATGACGATCTTCGTGGGGTTGAGTCGGTCGAGTTCGGCGGCGATGCTGGTGGGCAGCGTGGTCGTCGTCGATAGGAGTACGGGTGCGCCGAGGGTTCCTGCGGCTGCCGCGCCGGAGAGTGCGTCGGGGAAGTTCATCCCGTTGGCGATGTAAGCGACGGGCACACCGGGTTGGAAGGTCGATGCGGAGATCGCGGCTGATGTCCCGAACCGGTCAATGCCCGCAACTCTCGTGACGTTTGCTGTGTATTTGCGTGCTTGGGTGAGGACGTTGTCGTTGATGACGCCCGTGCCGCCGAGGATGACGATCTTCGTGGGGTTGAGTCGGTCGAGTTCGGCGGCGATGCTGGTGGGCAGCGTGGTCGTCGTCGATAGGAGTACGGGTGCGCCGAGGGTTCCTGCGGCTGCCGCGCCGGAGAGTGCGTCGGGGAAGTTCATCCCGTTGGCGATGTAAGCGACGGGCACACCGGGTTGGAAGGTCGATGCGGAGATCGCGGCTGATGTCCCGAACCGGTCAATGCCCGCAACTCTCGTGGTCGCAGGCCCTGGTGCCGTGGGTGTGATGGCGGTGGATGGGGTTGAGGGGGTGGACGTTCCGATTGCGTTGGTGGCGGTCACCGTGAACGTGTATGCGGTGCCATTCGTCAGTCCAGGGACGATGGCTGTCAGCGCGCCGGTCGTGGTGGTCGAGGCTCCGCCGGGCGCGGCGGTTATCGTGTATCCGGTGATCTTTGCTCCGCCGTCGCTTGCGGGCGCGGTCCATGACACGGTCGCCTCAGCGTTCCCGCCCGCCACGGTGACCTTGGCTGGTGCACTCGGGGCGGTCAGTGGCGTGTCCACGGCGTTGGTGACGGTGATGGTGTCGATGGTACGGAAACCGTCGCTGTCGTTGCCGAGGAGGTCCGACAATGGGTAGAGCGTGACTTTCCATGACCCGGGGGCACCGCTGGCGGGGATGGTGACTTGTCTTTCCCATGTGCCGTCTGTCTGTGTTCCGGAAACGAGTTGCATTGTGCCGAAGCCATTGCTCTGGCCACTCGTATCGTGAGAAACAGCGATAACTGGTGCTTTGACACCGGACGGGTCAGCGAGACGCACGGTTACGGTGAAAGTGGCCGGCCCATCAGCAAGATTGAACGATGTCTCACTGACGGACCCACTAAGAAATACTGGCCCGTTGATATCCGGTGCCGCGAGTGAAACCTGATCCACTGATTCAGCAACGCTCGTGCCACCGATCTTCGATACGGGCACGGCTCCAGCCCAGGCATTCATAGCGACGCCAGGTGCCATCGTAAGTAGGGCCGACACGGCAAGGGCTGCGAAACTCGAACTAGCGCGGCGAAGAGATCTGATCACCAATGCTCCTGACGTGAATTGGACGTGCGATGGGCTTTGGTTGTTTACAGCTTCGACCGGCGATACCCAGCGGCTACCGCGGCGCTTTCCGAGCTGAAGCACTCTTCGGGTGTCGTGCGCGCATAGTACGCACCGCCCGGGACGTGATAGATCATCGAGTCAGCGTTTCCCTTGATACGGGCCCACGATGGACAAGTCGTACTGCTGATCGGTTTGGTACGTGTAGGACGAGTAACAATTCCGCTCTCTGACGACGTCCGTCCGGCCGACACATAGCCTGGCTTCGAGCCGGTGAACTTGACTGTCACCCTCGTTCCGAACTGAGCGTCCGTCAAGGAGATGGAGCTCGATGTTGCGCCAGCGATCACACGTCCGTTTGCGTACCACTGGTAAGCGAGGGCCGTGCCGCCCGTCCAAGCACCCGGTGCCGCAAATAGGGTCTTGCCAACCTGCGCCGTGCCGGAGATTGTAGGGACAGATGTCGCTAGACAGCCGAGATTCGCGGCGGCATTGTCGCTGACAACGGAAGCTCCGCCGAGAACAGCGGTGGACTCGGGAGCGAAACGGGATACAGAGGAGCGCACCGGTGCCGGAACGCAGCCCGCCTCTGTCACAAAGATCGGTGAGCCCATCGCGCCCGCCAGCGCGGCTCCGGCGAGAGCGTCGGGGAAATTGAGCCCGGTAGCGAGGAATGCGGACGGCGCGGAACCCGAAGCGAAATATGCGTCATTGATACTCGCGGCCGTCTCGTAGCGCGAGAGGCCGCCGATGCGGTTGGTGCTGTAACGGATCGACAGTTGTCTTTCGATCGCCGCCGTGACTGCGCCGGTTCCGCCGACGATCGTGACGGATTCGACGCCGAGGTCGGCGAGCAAGGCTTCGGACTCAGGAGAGAGCGCGGATTGCGTGCCGTCCACGAGCACTACGGGCGCATCGACCGCCCCTGCAGCTCCCGTCGCCGCCAGCGCATCGGGGAAGGTGCGGCCCGTCGCGATGAATGCGTGCGGGGCAGAGGGGAAGATCGTCTCGATGATCTTGTTCCCCGTGTCGTAGCGGGAAAGTCCACCGAGGCGCTGGGTCGGGGCGATTCGATTGAGACTCGATTCGACGGTAGCGCTGACGACTCCGCGGTCGCCGGCGATGTAGATGTGCTTCGGGTCCAGGCGGGTGATCTCTGTTGCGACGGCTGAAGGCAGCGAACCGGACGGTGTCAGCAGCAGTGGGCCACCGAGGTACGCTGCAGCCGCAGCGGCGGAGAGCGCATCGGGGAAGTTGAGTCCGGTTGCGACGAACACCGCCGGGACGCCGGGCGAGTATCGTTGCGACACCGTAATCGCCGTCTCATAGCGGCTCGTGCCGGCGAGCCGCGTGACTCCGCTGGTGAAAGGTGCGATCTCTCCGCCCGACTCCGGCTGCGGCGGCACCACGGGGTCACTCGGTGAGATACGAACGTCGGGCAGCCCCACGGCTGTCGCGCCGCACTCTCCGGAAAGGATGCTCTGCAAGACGGAGAGTTCCTGCGCGTCGACAGTGAGCGACCAACGGTACTTCACCAGGACCCACGAAATGACGTACTCGCACGTGTAGGCGTCGTTGGTCGGCAGCCACGTCGCCGGATCCTTGTCCGCTTTCTTCTGGTTCGCCGTGCTTGAGGAGGTTGCAAGGGCATACGGCACATCGAGATCGTTCGCGAACGACGATCGCTGCTCGTCGGTCCACGCCCAGGCGCCGCTCCGCCACGCTTCGGCAAGGGCCACCACGTGATCGATCTGGATCTCGGTGGTCAGTGTCGTGCTGAACCCGTCGTAGGGCGAAACCCACGTACCTCCGGTGAGTGTGCATCCGGCGGTCACGGTCACCGGAGTCGTGGAGGCCTCGATGAGAACTTCATAGCGCGTGTTGCATCCGTCGCCATCGGCATCCGCCCACCCTCCGAACAGATCGCGATCGTACGCGATCTGTGTCGCAGAATCGGAGACCGTCAGAAGTGACGGCAGCTCCGCGGCACTGGCTGGCGACGTGCCCGCCAATGCGGTGGACGGAACGAGAGTCGAAAAGATGACAGCAGCGCTCACAAAGAGCGCCGATGAGCGCGGGTTCATTGGCTTCCTGCAAGGTCAGATATGCGGATCTGGCTCGGGTAAGCCAACTTCGCCACATACTAGCCGGAGATGTGCATCTGAACGCATAAAAGTCTGAACGCATAAAAGTTTGACCCGACGCCTCACCTGCTCCAGACCAATCCCACAGCGAGGCGCCGATACGATTGATCACATGGATCTTCTCGTCGTAGGCTCTGGTTTCTTCGGCCTTACCATCGCTGAGCGTGCCGCGGATGCCGGCCGCAAGGTCACCGTCATCGAACGCCGCCCGCACATCGGCGGCAACGCCTACAGTGAGGCGGACCCCGAGACGGGGATAGAGGTGCACCGCTACGGCGCGCACCTCTTCCACACCTCGAACGCGACGGTGTGGGAGTACGTCAATCGCTTCACGACGTTCACGAACTACGTGCACAAGGTGTACACCAACCACGAGAGCGTCGTGTACCCGATGCCGGTGAACCTCGGCACGATCAACCAGTTCTTCCAGGCCGCGTACTCGCCAGACGAGGCTCGCGCCCTCATCAAGGAGCAGGCGGGGGAGTACGACGTCAAGACCGCGCAGAACTTCGAGGAGAAAGGCATCGCTCTCGTCGGGCGACCGCTGTTCGAGGCCTTCTTCCGCGACTACACGGCGAAGCAGTGGCAGACCGACCCGCACAAGCTCTCCGGCGACATCGTCAGCCGCCTTCCCGTGCGCTACAACTACGACAACCGCTATTTCAGTGACACGTGGGAGGGCCTGCCCATCGACGGGTACACCGCGTGGCTTGAGCGGATGGCCGACCACCCGAACATCGATGTGAAGCTCGACGTCGACTTCTTCGATGAGTCGCAGCCGCTGAACCGCAAGGCGCTCGTGGGACAGGTGCCCATCGTCTACACCGGCCCTGTCGACCGCTACTTCGACTACGCCGAGGGTGAGCTGAGCTGGCGCACGCTCGACTTCGAACGTGAAGTGCTGAACATCGGCGACTTCCAGGGCACGCCGGTGATGAACTACCCGGACATGGACGTGCCGTTCACACGCATCCACGAGTTCAAGCACTTCCACCCGGAGCGCAAGGACGTCTACCCGGATGACAAGACGGTCATCATGCGCGAGTTCTCCCGCTTCGCGGAGAAGACCGATGAGCCGTACTACCCGGTGAACACACCTGCCGACCGCGAAGGATTGCTCGCATACCGGGAGTTGCAGAAGGGTGAGAAGGATGTCCACTTCGGCGGACGCCTCGGCACCTACCAGTACCTCGACATGCACATGGCCATCGGCTCGGCGCTGACCATGTGGAACAACACCCTCGCCTAAACTCGGAACTGTGAGTCGCGCTGCTGTCGGGGCGCCGGGTACGCCCCGGCGGTATCTGCATTCGCTGTGGTTGCTGTCGGCCCGCGATCTGAAGGTCCGCTACGCGACGAGCTTCCTCGGTTACCTGTGGTCGGTGCTCGATCCCCTCGTGATGAGCGCGATCTACTGGTTCGTGTTCACCCAAGTGTTCAAGCGTGACGTAGGCGAAGACCCGTACATCGTCTTCCTCATCAGCGCCCTGCTGCCCTGGGTGTGGTTCAACTCGTCGGTCTCGGACTTCACGAAGGCTTTCAAGAAGGACTCGCGACTCGTCCGTTCGACGAACATCCCGCGATCGATCTGGGTGAACCGGATCGTGCTGAGCAAAGGCATGGAGTTCCTGTTCTCACTCCCGGTGCTCGTTCTCTTCGCGATATTCTCACCGGGAACGGAGTTCGGCTGGGGCATCCTCTGGTTCCCCGTCGCCATGGCGTTGCAAGTGATCCTGCTTGTGGGGCTCGGTATGCTCGTTGCCCCGCTGTGCGCCCTTTACGCTGATCTGGAACGGACGACGGGCCTCATCCTGCGTGCTTTGTTCTACGCGACGCCGATCATCTACAGCGTCTCGAACCTTCCCGGCCCGTTCGAGACGATCGGGTCGTTCAACCCGCTGGCCGGCATCTTCACCCTCTATCGGATGGCGTTCTTCCCCGATCAGTGGCATTTGGACACCGTGCTCATCGGTGCGGTGATCACTCTGGCGATCTTCGTGTTGGGCCAGTGGGTGTTCCGCACACTCGAACGACCGGTTCTGAAGGAGCTGTGATGGCTGCAGCGATCGAAGTACGCGGACTCGGCGTCCAGTTCCGCCGCAACAGGCGCGGTCGGCGCAGTTTCAAAGACCTGTTCGCCAGTGCGTCACGGCGCACGCGTCCCGGGGAGTTCTGGGCGCTGCGCGACGTCTCCTTCGACGTGCAGCCGGGGGAGTCCATCGGCGTCGTCGGTCGCAACGGGCAGGGGAAATCGACGCTGCTGCGGCTCGTCGCAGGTGTGCTTCTGCCAGACGAGGGATCTGTTGCGGTGAACGGCGGCGTCGCACCTCTCATCGAGCTCACCGGCGGCTTCGTGGGCGATCTCACCGTCCGCGAGAATGTGCGCCTCACCGCGGGCTTACACGGCATGCCGAAGTCGGAGATCGCAAGCCGCTACGACGAGATGATCGCGTTCGCCGAACTCGAGGAATTCCAGGAAACGCCGTACAAGCATCTCTCGAACGGGATGAAGGTTCGTCTTGCGTTCTCCGTGGTGTCGCAGCTCGACGAGCCGATCCTGCTCGTGGATGAGGTTCTCGCCGTCGGCGACAAGGCCTTCCGCGACAAGTGCTACAAGCGCATCGACGAGCTGCTGGCCGAAGGACGCACGCTGTTCTTCGTCAGCCACAATGAGCGCGACCTGCGACGCTTCTGTACTCGAGGTCTCTACCTGAACAAGGGTGCTCTGGTGCTGGATGCCGGCATCAACGAGGTCCTTGATCGGTACAACAGCGATTCGATGCCGCAGGCGTAGGCGCCGAAAGCGAGACGCGCATCGATGGTGCGTGGGTGTCTCTGCTCAGAGCCCGACGAGTGCTCGGAGCCTCTGCAACGATGTGGTGGCCGAATCGAGCGCGCTCTGCGTCCCCGAGCCGCTCTCGAACGCGCCGCGGAGCTCACCGAGTCGCTTGCTGTAGTCGCCGGCAGCCGAATACCACTCCGACGAGATGGAACTCGGCGCTGCTGCACCCGAGAGGTGGCCTGCATCCTGTTGCAGTGTCTCGATCACCTGGACGGCGTCCTGACCGCTCGCGTCAGAGACGATCCTTAGCCCGGTCGCGGCGTCATCGAGTCTGGGCTGGACCTGAGCGGCGAACGTGGGAACATCAGGATCCGGCACCGGCGGCGGGGTCGTCTCAGGTTCCTCGGGCGGCGCAACTGTCGGAGGCGTCGTGGGCGTCGGCGTGGGAGTCACCGTCGGTGTCACTGTGGGCGTTGGTGTGGTGCTGGCTGAAGCAGTGGGGCTGGGCGTCGGCTCGGGCTGGCCGTCCCGTGGTAGCAGGAAGAACAGCAGAGTGCCGACGATTGCGATCGCCAATACGGACAAGCCCACGATCAGCCAGATCCGACCTTTGTTGCTCTGCTTCTGTTCCGGGAAGATCCACTCGGCTCGGGGCTGCTGCTCGTCGCTCATCAGTTCTCCAATGCCGGCATGGGCTTCCAGGTACGGTCGCGACCGATCTTGCCACCATCACGGATGCCACGGAAAAGATTGCTCGTACCCCGAACAGTGCGCTCGACGAACAGCAGTCGGATGAGCTCCTTGAAGAACGTCGCCGTGGTGCCCAGGCCGAACAGCACTGGGTTGTAGACGCCGTGCTCGCGGTAGTAGTTCTTGATGAACGCGCGGTTGCGCATGATGTAGTACCGGTAGGCGTTGCTTGACGCGTTCATGTGGCGCACGCCCATGTCCCACTGCTTGATCTCGCGGGTGCGGCGAAGCACGAACTCGTTCACGATCACGGCGGTGGTCAGCCGTGAGGCGAGCCAGCCGTACATCTGGTCATCCCAGTAGATGAAGAAGCGATGGTCGGGAAGGCCGACCTGTTTCACGATCGAGCGGTGGATGAACATGCCCTCGAAGCATCCGCTGTTCATCTCCTTGTAGCCCGATGCATCGAACCCGGCCGGTGCGAAGGGGATTGGAATGCCCATCCGCTCGGCGATCCGGTACTGCCAGTAGAACTCGCTGCCGTCGTAGTCGTAACGGCGACCCTGGATGCTCTTGAAGCGCGGAGTCCACTTGCCCATGCGTGCAAGGCCGTCGGGGAGCACCTCGACGTCGTCGTCCATCATCCAGATCCACTCGGAGCCCAGCTCATACGCTGTGCGCATGCCCTCGCTGAAGCCGCCGGACCCGCCCGTGTTGGTCTCGAGCTTGCGGTACACGATCTCCGTGCCGATACGCTCGCGGAACGAGTCGACCACTGCGGTCGTGTCGTCAGCCGATGCGTTGTCGATGATCACGACATGCCCGGGCTTCGGGTCCATGGTCGTGATGCTCTCGAGCAGCCGGGTGAGCAGATGCGAGCGGTTGTAGGTGACGACGACGATCGTCGCCGACGCGGGATCGAATGCAGCGGGCGCCGCGGTCATGCCTTCTCCTCGAAGATCTGCTGCCAGGATGCGGGGGAGACGAGGCCGGGCAACGCCTGTCGGTACTGCTTCTGCAGCTCGGGCCAGCGACGCCTCAACTCGGCGTGCAGGCGCATCGTCTCACGCAGCATCTGGCGGTACTTCTTGCGGTCGCGCGTATATATGTTCTTGCCGGATCCGTCGGCAGCGCTCACCAGCGCACTGTCGAACGCAGGAAGCCGCCACCAGTGCGCGTCCTCCTTGCCGAATTCGACCTCGGGCTGTGCGATGTTCGCCGGATCAGGCTTGTGCACCCAATGGCTTAAGAGGGTCGACAGCGTAAACCATCGAAGTTTCGCGCCAGTCGGATTGTCCAGGTCGTTCTTCGAGAGCTGCTTGTACACCTGGCGTCCGCGTCGGGAATGGAGCACGGTCGATGGATCCCGATGCACCACTGTCTCCGGATACTCGGCGGCGAGAGAGCGCGCGCGGGGCATCGCTGTCGCCAGGTTCTCGCGCATGTGGGCCGGCCCTGAGAGCACGTCGCGCAACGCCTGGGTCCGCAGAGCGACGGGGTAGTACTGCATCATCATCAGGTGCTTCAGATCGACGCGCCTGCTGTGCGTCAGCAGCCGGCCACCGCGAGGCACCTCGGAATGCAGCAACCCCGCGACGATGCGGTTGCGGGCGTGGAAGTACGCCTGCCAGTCGATCGAGTCGTCCTTGTTGACCCACGACACATGCCAGAGCGCGACACCGGGCATCGAGACGGTCGGGAACCCGGCCTCACCCGCACGGAGGCAGAACTCGGCGTCGTCCCACTTGATGAACGCCGGAAGGGAGAGTCCCACTTTGCGGATCGCGTCCAGCGGGATGAGGCACATCCACCACCCGTTGTAGTCCGCGTCCATGCGCATGTGCAGCAGCTTCGACTGGCGGAGGTTCGAAGCGCCGAAGTCGTGCGGCATCTTCTCCTGGTAGAGGTTGCGCCACATGAACGGAACCTTGTCGAGCACTTCCGCCCAGCCGTGGAGCTTGGGTCGATCGAGTAGATCGAACATGTGACCGCCCACGAGTACGGGGTTGGTCGCGAACCGGCCGAAAACTATCGAGCGACGCACGGACTCGGGCTCGAGTCGCACGTCATCGTCGAGCAGCTGCACGAAGTCGCTCTCCGGACGCTGCAGCGTCTCGTGCATGGCACGCGCGAAGCCGCCTGAGCCGCCGAGGTTGGGCTGCCTGATCACCTGCAGGGTCTCGCCGAGTTCGGTCGCGACCTCGGCGTAGCCTGCCTGCTCCGCCACGAGCTGCGTGCCCTGATCGATGAGGAAGATCCGGTCTACGAACTCGAGCGCGTCGGGCGATGCCGCCAGCGCTTGAAGGGTCTCGACGCAGTAGTCGGGCTTGTTGTAGGTCGTGATGCCGAGCGAGGCTTTGCCGACGCGTGACGGCTCCTGCTCGGTCGTCCATTCGGCGCCTTCCAGGATGGCGGACTTCTCGTCTGCGACGACGTCGAACCAGATCCATCCGCCGTCGCTGTACTGCGTCAGTGCAAGATCGAACGAGGTCTCCGCGTCGCCCGTGACCTCTCTGGTGTCCACGCGCTGGCGCACTCCGGAACCGTTCGAGCGGTAGACCAGGATCGTCGCCGGACCCTTGGTGCGCACGGTCAGGCGCACCTGGCGCACGCTCGTCCAGTGCTGCCAGTACGACGCCGGGAAGGCATTGAAGTACGTGCCGAGGGATACTCGTCTGCCGGCGACGATGCGTGCGCTGTTGCGGCCCAGGATGTTGCCCAGATGGGCGCGGTTCGAGACGCGGACCGGTTCCTCGTCGATCACGGACCAGGTCTCTGGATCGGCGTACAGCGGGAGGAGGTCGGGGTCGCGGTCGAGGGGGAAGACGACGTTCTGCAGGACGTGGGTCACGGGCGAGATCTCCGGGATTGCTTCGCCCCGCCCGGGTGGGCGCTCGGCTGTTCAGCGGGCACCGAGTAGCCTACCTTCCGGTCATGTGGAACGCCGCAGAGTGCGCCCATCCCTCTGTACCCGGAACGTTCGGGCTACGATTGCTCGCAATGAAGGCTCTTATCACCGGCGGCGCCGGATACATCGGCTCCACTGTCGCGACGGCGTGCATCGAAGCGGGCATCGAGACGGTTGTTCTCGACGACCTTTCCACCGGCCGCCCGGAGTTCGGCGAAGGACGCAACCTCTACGTCGGCGACATCGCTGATCGCGAACTGGTCGAGCGGATCGCAGCCGAGCACCCCGACATCGACGTCGTCGTGCACTGCGCCGCGCGGATCGTCGTGCCGGAGTCGATGGAGGACCCGCTCGGCTATTACGACACGAACGTCGGCAAGACCGTCATCCTGCTCAGCAACCTTCGCAGAGTCGGCATCGTCCGCGTCGTGTTCAGTTCTTCTGCCGCAGTCTATTTCGGCGAAGGCGGAGAGGGCGTCGACGAGACAGCCCCACTCGCGCCCTCAAGTCCCTACGCGACCTCGAAGGCCATGGTCGAGAACATCCTCGCTGACGCGGCGAGGGCAGGAGATGTGCGGGCCATATCGTTGCGCTACTTCAACCCGATCGGCGCCGACCCGCGTCTGCGCACCGGATTGCAGAACCCGACGCCGTCGCACGCTCTGGGCAGGATCATGCAGGCACGCGCCGCGGGCGAGCCCTTCACCATCACAGGGACGGACTGGGAGACGCGCGACGGTACCGGGCTTCGCGATTACATCCATGTATGGGATCTCGCGCTCGCCCATGTGGCGGCCGTCCAGCGCTTCGATGAGGTCGCGACAGCATCCGACCCCTACCAGGTCATCAATATCGGTACGGGAGACGGAGTCACTGTCCGGGAGCTTGTCGCAGCCTTCGAGCGAGTGACCGATCAGCCGATGCCCGTCATCGAGGCTGATCGCCGCCCTGGCGATCAGGCTGGCGCCTACGCGATCGTCGCTCGTGCTGCTTCCGTGCTGGGGTGGCGATCAGAGCGCTCAGTCGACGACGGCGTGCGCGATGCGCTCGCGTGGGCTGAGAAGCTCAACACGCTGGGCTGAGGCCGCATCACTCCTGCGGTCGCAGCGTCGGGATCGCCCCAGTGTTCGCGGCATCGATGTTCTCGCGCCACGACCTCGACTGCCCTGCGCGCAGGGCGCACAGCACGAGCATGAACCAGCCTGCTCCTGCGAGCGTGAAGCTCTCGAACATCGAATCGACGGCAAGGGTGACGAGCACGAGCGGCGTCCAGGCGTAAACGACCGAGTGGCGCACACTGGCGACCAGCCACGATCTGATCAGCGCGACTCCGCCCAGGATCAGGAACAGCAGGAACCCGGCGATGCCGAGCTGCAGCAGCACGTCGAAGAACGCGTTCAACGCTGTCTGGTGCTGGTTGTTGAGCAGATAGTTGATGTAGGTGAACGGATACTCGCCGCGCTGCCACGGGCCGAACCAGCCCCAGCCCTGAAGCGGCCTGATCGCCACGAAGTCGAGGATCTTGTTCCACAGATCGGCGCGGATCGAAAAGTCGGACCCTGCGCCCATCCAGGCGATGATCGGATGCCGGAACGCGAAGGCCACGACGAGCGAAGCGACAGCCAGTGCCCCCAGCATCCATTGCACCAGATTGCGATGCGCCGCCGACGTGTGCCGCACGATCGTCAGGGCCGCGGTCACGACGCCGACGGCGACAGCCAGCACCAGCACCGTCGGAGACGCCGACACGAGCGCGAGGAAGCCGGCGAGCGCGATCGACGGAACCGCGATGGGCGCGATGACCGATTGGGTGCGCCATTCGATGAAAAACGTGATCAGCGCGATCACCGCGATGAAGCCCAGCATGTTGCGGGTGCCGAAGATTCCCTGGATGGGCCCGCCGATCGCGAGATTCCCCTCGACGGCGAGGAACGAGATGGGTACGTCGAGGAGGATGCCGGAGAGGATCTCCACCGCGAGCGAGGCGAGCAGCAGCGCCCGCAGCGTGTCGCCGATCGCGCGCACGGTCTGCAGCGTGTCGCGGATATGTCCGATCGTGATCGCCAGCACCGCGAATCCGAATGTCCAGATCCATCCGACGAGCGAGTCGGAGCGATCCGTCGTCCAGATCAGGCTCGCGAGCGCTAGTGCGAGGAACGCGAGCAGCGACGAGGGCGCGAGCCGCAGCAGCGACAGCTCCTCCCGTCGCACGAAGAGGATCGCCACGCCGAGCACGCACAGTATGACGATGATCGTCGCGTACGTCGTCGACGACGTCATCTGCTCGATCGCGAATGAAGCGAACGTCGCGGTGAGCGCCGCGAGCGTGTACGCCCGCGCCATCTCGACGGAGCCGAGCAGACGGCTCACCCGATCCGCCGCTGAGCTCACGGGACCCGCCGCGCCGTACTGCCGTGCTCGGTCACGCGGGACTGCTCGTTGAGCCCGACGCCGACCAGGGGAACCGACTTGATCTTGAACGAGAAGAGGATCAGCAGCAGCCATCCCCAGAGCATGATCGGAGTGGACTCCGCGAGGCCCTGAACGAGCAGGATGACCGTGAACAGCAGAGGGAGCAGCGTCAGAGGGGAGTACGGTCGATCGGCGCGCAGATTCCATCGCGGTCGATCGGCGGCGAAGAACCAGGCGCGCCAGAGCAGTCCGAAGTACGCCGCAGCCATGAGCACCACGCCCACCGCGCCGAGCTGCATGAGCACATCGAGCCACATGTTGTGCGCGTGGAACACGGTGATGCCCTGATCGATGATCCACCCGTCGAACGACGGGTCGGTCGGGATCCAGGGGCTCGAGAAGCCGTTGCCGATCACGGGGTGAGTCGCTGCGCGTTCCAGCACCTTCGCCCAGATGACGTCGGTGCGTCCGGTCAGGTCTGCGCTGCGGCCGAGCATCTCGAACAGCGGTCGGCGGAACACGATCAGGGCGGCCACGACGATGACGACGGCCCCACCGCTGATCGCGTAGATCCGTGCGCGCGCCCCCGGTGTGCGGGCCCGGCGGATGAGCAGTGCGATCATGAGGACGACACCCGCCGCGAGTGCGCATACGTACGTCGTCGCCGACGACGCGCGGACCATCATGTACGCCGCGACCAGCATCCACATCACGAGTGTCGTGCGCCACCGTGCGCGCAGTGCGAAGCGCACACCGAACGTGACGATCGCGAACAGGCTGATGATCGCGAGCATGTTGGAATTGCCGACGATGCCCTGGATGCGCCCGCCGTCGAACAGGTTGTCGCGCACCCAGTACCAGTGCGGATTGATGTCATCATCGGGAAGCGTGAGGAAGTTCGGCAGCAGGGGCCCGCGCACGACCAGCGACACCCAGAGTTCCAGAGCGAGGGACAACCCGAGAATCCATTTGAACGCAGATGCGAGCGCTCGCACGATCCCGTGCCAGCTGAGGGCGTGGGCGATCAGGAGCGCGTTCACGGTGACGGCGGCGAGCAGCAGCCAGGTCAGGACCGTGGGGAGCCGCCACTGGGACCACGTCACCGACACCAGCGCGAGCGCCACGTACCCGAGCGCGGACCACGGCAGCCGCCGCCAGGGGAACGGATGCGGCCTGGCGCGCGCGATCATCGGAATGCCGATCGCGATGGCGGCGAGTGTGAGCACGATCATCACCGCGCCGGCTCCGTAAATGCCGAGGAGGTTGTACAAGGCGGTGTGTGCGAAGCCTGCGACGAACACGAGGATGACGTAGCCGCGCAACAGCAGATGCCCCGTCGACTCGCGCTCCGGCGCGGTGGGCGGGGCTGTCACTGGATGCTTCGTGTACTGCGCCATCGGGTTCAGGCTACCGCGCCGAAGCCCGCCGCCTGCTGTGCCACGTCCGGATCGCTACGCTGGTGCCATGCTGCTGAGCCTGTCGAACGAACCCCGTGACTACGCCTGGGGGTCGACATCCCTCCTCGCCGACCTGGAGGGACGCGAGTCCACCGGCGTCGCGGAGGCCGAAGTCTGGTTCGGCGACCACGCCGGCGACCCCGCGGACATCGCAGGCGGCTCGACGCTCGATGCGGTCACCGAGGGCACTCTTCCCTATCTGCTGAAGCTGCTCGCCGCCGCTGATCCGCTTTCGATCCAGGTGCACCCCACGATCACCCAGGCGCGAGACGGTTGGGACAAGGAGCGGGACCTCGCCGCGGACGACCCCGCGCGCAATTACCGCGACGCCAACCACAAGCCCGAGCTCATCGTCGCGCTCAGCGACCGCTTCGAGGCGCTCGGAGGATTGCGTCCCGTCGCCGGTACGCTGCGACTTCTGGATGCGCTGGGCGCGTCGTCCGGCGTGCGCGCGCTGCGCTCGCGACTCGAGGGCGGCAGCGATGAGGACGCGTTGCGGGATGCGGTCGGCTGGCTGCTCTCCGGCGACGCGCAGCGCGAGGTCGACGAGATCATCGCCGCGCTCGCCGAGGCATCATCCGACGAGTTCGACGCAGAACTCCGTGCGGTGCGAGCGATCGCCGAGCGGTACCCAGGCGACCCCGGTGTCGTCGTCGCGCTGCTGATGAACTACATCGTGCTCGGCCGTGGTGAGGCGATCTTCCTGCGCGCGGGGCTCCTGCACGCCTACATCTCCGGCCTCGGCGTCGAGATCATGGCGGCGAGCGACAATGTGCTGCGCGGCGGGCTGACGTCGAAGCATATCGATGTGCCCGAACTGCTGTCGGTGCTCGACACCACCCCGGCCGCGGTGCCGGTCTTGGCACCTGCGGCGGGTGCGGTGACCGATTACCCGATCGAGGTGCCGGATTTCGCATTGCGGCGCGTCGTGCTCGAGGGCACGCCGTTGTCGATGGAGGTCTTCGGCCCCGCGATGGTGCTCTCGACCGGGGGAGAAGTCAGTGTCACGGGTGCCGACGGTGTCGCGCTCGCTGTTCCGGTCGGAACGGCCGCCTTCGCGATCGATGAGACATCGGTGCTGCTGAGCGGCGTCGGCGAGGCGTTCATCGCGCAGCCCGGCAGCTGATCCGCTCGATTGTCGATCACCGCACTTCTCCTCGACGATCGGTAGCCGATCCCAACCGATGAACACGCCCGAGATGCCCGGTACTGAATCCCGCCTGAAGCGACACGCCGTAGACACGCCGTGAACCTTCAATCCTCGATTGAGGCTTTAGTATCTGCGACTTGACCGCAGCGAATGACACGGGTGTAATTAGTTCAGCAAGGCCCGGTGGGGGGCATTCTGAAGGGCAAGGAGAGCGACATGACGGGTTACCGTTCCGACGTTCCCGAGAACTGGTTTGTTGATCCGGTCAATCTCGGGGTACCCCGGGTCAGGCGAGCAGAGCCCGACGAGGGAAGCACCCTGTCATGGCAGACGGATGCACTGTGCTCGCAGACCGACCCTGAGGCGTTCTTCCCCGAGAAGGGCGGTTCGACTCGTGACGCGAAGCAGATCTGCTCCTCGTGCGACGTGCGTGGCGAATGCCTCGAGTACGCGCTGAACAATGACGAGCGCTTCGGCATCTGGGGCGGGCTCAGCGAGCGCGAGCGCCGCAAGCTCAAGCGCAGCGCCGGCTGATCCTTCATAGCTTGCCGGGCACGCCGGGCGGGGTGACCGCGGGCGGCGAAGTCAGAGCATAGGCTGACCAGGCCATGCCTACCCCAGTTCATGCCATCATCGTCGCGCACCCCGGTTCATCCGCGCATGCACAGCTGCTGCGGACACTCGACGCGTTGACTCTCCAGACCCGACGCCCCGATGCGGTCACACTGGTCGTATCGGGCGATGGATCGGGTGCGCGCGCCAGCGACGCCGTCGCGGCTGTCGTGGAAGGCATCATCGAAGCGCACGGCGGAACCTCGTACGCCGAGGCCGTGGAACTCGCCAGGCCGCGCGTGGCCGAAGGCGCCGCGGTATGGCTGCTCGCCCACGACACCGCACCGCACCCGCAGGCCCTCGCACAACTCGCGGGGGCACTGGAGCGCTCGCCGTCCGCGGCGTTCGCGGCACCCAAGCTCGTGAACGTCGACAACGAACGCGAGCTCGTATCGCTCGGTGTCACCATGACCGCGCTGGGTCGCTCGGTCGAGCTGGCAGCAGGCGAGCTCGACCAGGGTCAGCACGACAGGGGTGAAGACGCGCTCGGCTCGGATGTCCGCGGCATCCTGATCCGCAGCGAGGCACGTGATCGGCTTCGGCCCGACCCCGCCCTTGCCGGTGCGGACGAGGGGCTCGACCTCGGCGTGCGTGCACGGCTCTCGGGCGCCCGCGTCGTGCTGGCACCGGGCGCGCGCGTGTCCGTGCACCCGGACGGGCCTGCAGCCCTTCCGCGCAACGCAGCGCAACGCGCCTACGTCACGCGGCTCGCACAGCTGCACCGCCGCCTCTCCTACGCTCCGGCGGCAGCGGTCCCGTTGCACTGGCTCTCGCTGCTGCCTCTGGCGCTGTGGCGCACCATCGTGCATCTGATCGGCAAACGTCCGGCATCGGTCTTCCCCGAGTGGGGCGCGGCCATCATGGCGATGGTGCGTGTCGGCGCCGTCGCGCATTCACGGAAGGGCATCCGCTCCTCCCGCACCGCGACCTGGTCGAGCATCGCCCCGCTGCGCATGACGCGCGCGCAGCTGAGTCGACGCCTCGACGACGGCCATGGCAGCGAGGGCGGCGCGCTCAGCGAACTGAACTTCTTCTCGGGCGGCGGTGCCTGGGCGGTGCTCGGTGCTCTCGTGGTCGGCGTCGCATCGTTCTTCACGCTGCTGGCGTGGCCGGCGATCGGCGGGGGAGCCCTGCTGCCCCTGCGCAACACCGTCGCGGCGCTCTGGGAAGACGCGGCGTGGGGTCAGCACGGCCTCGGCATCGGAGTCGTCGGCCCGGCAGATCCCTTCTCCGGAGTCATCGCCGTGCTCGGGACGCTGTGGGCCGGCGCTCCTTCATTCTCGATCGTGCTGCTCTGGCTGCTCGCCCTTCCTCTCGCCGTGCTCGGGGGCTGGTTCGCGGCGACGCGGATCACCGACCGCGGCGGCCTGCGCATCTTCGGCGGCGTTGCATGGGCGCTCGCGCCTACCTTCCTCACCGCCCTGGTCGAAGGCCGACCGGCTGCTGTTCTGCTGCATCTGCTGCTGCCGTGGCTCTTCCACGCCGCAGTCGTCGCGCATCGTTCTTGGGGTGCGGCCGGTGCGGCATCCATCATTCTCGCCGCCGTCCTCGCATGCGCGCCGGTGCTCGCCCCGGCCCTCGGCCTGCTCTGGGCCACAGCCCTCGTGATCGTGCTGACCCGCGGTTGGTTCCACGGTGCGGTCCGTCTGCTCTGGATGCTGGCCCCCACTGCGGTGCTGTTCGCGCCGCTGGTGATCTGGCAGGTTCGGTACGGCGACCTCTGGGCGGTCTTCGCCGATCCGGGGCTGGCGTGGGCCGGCCCGCAGGTCGCAGGCGACAGCGCAGGACGATTGCTGCTGGCGACAGGATTCCCCACTTCCGATCTGGCCGGCTGGACCGAAGTGATCGACCCGGCAGTCGCCGTCTGGGCGCCGCTGCTCATCGTTCCGATCGCGCTGCTCGCTCTGGCCGCGGCGATCGCGCCTCGGTGGGGTGCGGGCATCACCCTTCTCGCCGTCGCGATGACGGGTCTCGCGACGGCATTCGTCGCAGTCGGCGTGGTCGTCAGCTTCGCGAACGGCGTGCCCGTCGAGATCTGGCCAGGCACCGGCTTGAGCCTCGCCTGGGCCGGCGTCGTCGGCGCGGCACTGGTCACGCTCGACACCGCCGTGACACTGCCCAAGTTGCGCGTGGCCGCGGTCACCGTCGCGGGCCTCGCGCTCGCGCTGTGCGCGGTGCCTGCGCTCACCGCTCTGCACACCGACCGCACCGTGCTCACCGAAGGGCCGGAGAGCACTCTTCCTGCCTTCGTCGCGGCCGAGGCGAAGGGCGACCGCGATATCGCGACTCTCGTCCTCGTTCCGCAGAACGACGGCGGACTGGCGGCTGAGGTCGTGTGGGGCGCGAGTGAGACGCTCGGGGCGCAGACGACGATGCTCAGCACCGCCACCAGGCCGCCGGGGACGGACATCAGCGCGCTGTCGGTGGATCTGCTCTCGACGCGCACCTTCGACGCGCCGTCCGAACTCGGCGCTCATGGCATCCACTTCGTCCTTCTCGATCAGGTCGACACCGATGAGTCGGATGCCGCGCGCGCCTTCCGAGTGGCAGCGATCACCGCCCTCGACCAGCGCGCCGGGTTCGTGAAGGTCGGGGAGACGGAGAAGGGCGTGCTCTGGCGCCTCGAGGCCACGCCCGCTGAGCGGGCAGCCCTCAGCAACGTGCAGGAAGGCACGGCCACCGCCGTCACGACGCTGCAGCTGATCGTCCTGTTCGCGGCGCTCCTGCTCGCGATCCCCACTCGCTCCTCCAGGCGCGCCGCTCGCGCGCAGTCGCGCATCGTCGGACGATCGCCCGAAGAGCCGATCGTGCTTCCCAGGCGCCACGACGATCAGGCGCACGAAGAGCATCCGGATCAGCGCGATCCGCACGGCGAAGACGACATCGACGACACCGCTGATGCAGACGCCGACACTGCCGATGCCCCCGACGACACCGCTGATGCCGACGATGAGACCGCTGAGGATGCGCTCGAGGAATCCGATCCGGAGCAGGGCGTCGAAGCCGAACACAGCACCGACCGGGAGGAGGAGCGATGACCCAGAACCGTGCGATCCGTGTCGTCGCCACGGGCGCCAGGCTGCTCGTCGGAGCGGCCGTCGCAGTCGGCTGCGTGGTGGGCGTGACGGCCGCCGTCGCTCTGCCGTGGCCCGGCGTGGTGAACGAACCCGCTCAGGTGTCCGTGACGCCGACCGCAGGAGACTCGACGCTCGTGTGCACCGGCGACTTCCGCGCGATCGGCCGCAACACGCAGAATGCCGGACAGATGTCTTCCGCAGGCGACTTCGCGCTGACACGCGACAGCGTCGGCACGAGTGAGAGCTCCGAGCTCGCAGCCGTCGATCTGTCCACCGCCGATTTCAGCGGTCCGGCGACCGGCCCGAGCAAGATCGTCGGCAGCCCCGATCAGGGCTCTGCCGCGCTGATCGCCGCGGCGGAGTCGATCTCGCTGGCAGCCGACGACCTCTCCGGTCTGGCCGGCAGCGCATGCCGCGAGCCGAGCACGGAGTCGTGGCTGGTCGGCGGCACCGTCGAGACCGGAACGAGCGACCTCATCATCCTGTCCAACCCCGGTGACGTCACCGCCACGGCGACGATCACGGTGTTCGGAAGCGAGCAGTCGTCGACCACGACGCTCGTGCCTGCCGGTACTCAGCTCGCTGTACCACTGGCGTCCGTCGCTGCGGGACTGCAGCAGCCCGTCGTTCGAGTCACCGCCGCCGGCGCGCCGCTGCGTGCGGTGCTGCAGTCCTCACTCATCCGCACGCTCGACCCATCCGGAATCGACCTGCAGGACACGGCGGGGTCTCCGCGCACCGACCTCACGTTCGCGGGTGTTCAGGTGCTGGTCGAGAACGCCGACTACCCTGTCTCGCTGCTCAGGCTGATGGCGACCGATCAAAGCGGAGAGGCGAGCATCACCGTCCGATCAGACGATGAGGTCGTGCGGCAACTCTCCGTCCCCCTGGATGCGGGGATCCCGGCGGAAGTGAACCTCGACGGGCTGGAGACCGGCATGTACACCGTCGACGTCACGGCCGAAGTGCCGGTGGTCGGAGCCGTCCGTCAGGTCAGCGGCATCGGCGCTGGTGCCGACTTCGCATGGATGACACCGGCCCCTCAGCTTTCCAGCGAGGTGCTCATCGCCGTGCCGAACGGCCCGCGCCCGCAAATCCACCTGGTCAATTCCGGTGACTCAGCCGTCTCGGCCACTCTCGCACCCACCGCAGGCGGCGCTGCACAGGAGATCGCCGTTCCCGCCGGCGGCACCGCTGCCATCGATCTCTCCCAGGGCAGCACGTACTCGCTGACGATGGACGCTCCAGTGCACGCCGCGATCACCATGGCGGGCACGAACCAGATCGCGGGCTGGCCGATCTGGTCGGGGGCCGCCGCCGCCGACCCCGTCACCGTCTATCCCTGATCGGGGCCGAACTCCCATGGATCCTTGCCGACGTACTCTGCGGCGGCACGGAAGACCGCGCTCTCGATCGCGATCCGGCGGTGCATGGCGTCGTCATGCCCAGGAGGAAGCAGCCGCTCTATCGGGATGCGGAACAGCACGATCCGCCGGCCCTCACGATCGAGGTGCCAGCGGGGGATACCTGTCGTGTCGGCAGTGAGCGGCAGCGCGCCGATCTCGAAGCGCACTTCCTGCAGCTCGGGCCATGTGCCGCGCAGGAACTCCACCGCGGTGCCGATCGTGACGTCGAACCGGTCCACGCGACCCTCCAGCGGCGGCAGTGGCGGACGCACGACCTCACTGCGTCCGAGGCGCCCATGACGGCCGTGGCGCGCCCCACGACGGGGCGCGGCATTGGTGCGATCGGACCGGCGACGGGGCATGACGAAAGTCTAAGGTGTCCCGCGCGGCATCCGCGCGGAGACTGCGGAGCGTTCTACGCTGGCACAGATGGACGGACGGCTCTGCTCGAAGGTCACCTGCGCCCGTGAGGCGGTGGCGACGCTCACCTACGATTACGGCGACCAGATGGCCGCGCTCGGTCCGCTGGGTGGCACGAACCACCCCAACGCGCATGACCTGTGTTCCCAGCATGCGGAGCGGGTGTCCGTGCCGACCGGGTGGATCGTCGTGCGTCACGAGGCGATGCGCGCCTGAGCCTGCTCCCTGAGCCTGCCGATCCCTGAGCCTGTCGAAGGGCCTGAGCCTGTCGATCCCTGAGCCTGCCGAAGGGCCTCAGACGCCGACGTGGCGTCCGGTGAGCTTCTCCGCGCGCGCGTCGGCGATCGCCAACGCACGACTCTCCCGTTCCCGGCGAAGCACCGTGAGGGCGATCAGAAGCTGCTCCGGGTGGGCGACCGGCTGCGGCGACACGTAGCGGGCCGTCTCCGTCACGAGCTCCTGGGCGATGCGGGCGCGGGCGGGCGGTGACATCCGCTCCGCGTGCTGCAGGAACTGCGAGACGCGCCGTGCCAGGCGATCCGGCATCCGCGCGACATCGGCGATCTGCGCCCAGTCGGCCAGTGCCTGGGGCATCACCGGAGCGAGCGCGACGAGCTGCGGGGTACGCACGCGCTGGCTGTACGTGCCGGCGACCAGATCGCCGAGCCGCTGCGATCGGGCGGTGAACGCACCGGCCAGGATCGCGATCGCGCCGAACGTCATGTAGATCTCCAGCACGCCGACCAGGGCCCGGATGAATGCATGCCGGAACCCGGCCGCACCGCCGTCCAGGCGCACGATGCGACCGCCGACGGCCAGACGCCCGAGGCTTCGCCCGCGTGTCGCGAGTTCGACCACGATCGGCACGACCACGAAGCACACGACGATCGCCGTCACGTTCAGGATGCCGTCGATCGATGCATCGACGATTCCGCTGCCCAGCAGCCACGTGCGCAGCCAGAGGAACAGCAGGAACAGTATCCAGCTGACGATCATGTCGATCAGAGCGCCGAGGGCGCGCATGAAGAAGCTGAGCGGCTGCACGTCGATGGCGACGGCTTCGCCGGAGAGCACCTCGTCGGCGGTGTCGATCGGCATGGACATGAGTACAGTAAATCAGGTGGATGCCGATGCTCTCAGCGATGCTCGCCGTACCGAGTGGGAGCGGCTGGACGAACTCAGCCGCCAGCGACTCGACGGTGAGGGCGTGGACGAGCTCATCGTGCGGTATCGCGCAGCATCGGCAGACCTCGCCGAGCTGAAGACCTCGGTGGGGGACACTCCGCAGGGCGCCTACGTGTCGTCGATCCTCGCGAAGGCGCGGCTGCGACTGACAGGTGCGTCCGACAGCATCCTCACGCAGACGGCGCGGTTCTTCACCGATCAACTGCCGGCCGCCCTCTATCGACTGCGATGGACGACTCTCGTGATCGCGCTCGCATTCATCGCGATCACCGTGGGAGTCGCAGCCTGGATCTCGAGCGACCCCGCGCTCGTCGCCGCACTCGGACCAGCGGACTTCCTCGAGCAGTACGCCGAAGAGAGCTTCACCGAGTACTACACCGAGAACCCGGCCGCCGTGTTCGCCGGGATGGTGTGGACGAACAACGCGTGGATCGCCGTGCAATGCGTGCTCTTCGGCGTCACCGGGATCTGGCCGATCTACGCGCTCGCGCAGAACGCGTTCGGACTCGGCGTCTCAGCGGCCGTCATGGCAGTGCATGACCGCCTCGACGTGATGGTGCTCTACATCCTTCCGCACGGGATGCTCGAGATGACGAGCATCTTCGTCGCGGCCGCCGGCGGCCTGCACCTGTTCTGGGCATGGGTGGCACCGGGGCGGCGCAGCCGCGCGACCGCACTCGCCCAGGAGGGAAGAGCTCTCGCGACAGTGGCGATCGGCCTCGTGTTCGCGCTGTTCCTGTCGGGGCTCGTCGAAGGCTTCATCACTGGCTGGTCGCTACCCTGGCCGATCAAGATCGGCATCGGCGCTGCCGCGCTCGCAGTGTTCCTCGTCTACATGCTGCTCGTCGGCGGACGTGCCCACCGCCGCGGTGAACGCGGCGATCTGCTCGAGTACGAGGCGGGAACGCCGCAGCTCGTCGCCGGCTGACGGAAAGATCCCGCCCCCGGATGAACCGGAGGCGGGATCTTCTTCGTGCGTCGTTGCGGATTCGGCGGTCAGAACTTCTTCGTGCCGTCGAGCAGCGTCTTGTACGCGAAGCCCGCGATCATTGCGCCCACGATCGGGAACACCAGGAAGACCCACAACTGCGACAACGGGCCGACTCCGCCGTAGACTGCCGCAGCGATCGAGCGGGCCGGGTTCACCGAGGTGTTGTCGACCGGGATGCTGATGAGGTGGATCAGCGTGAGCGTGAGACCGATCGCCAGACCGGCGAACGGGGTCGGGCGCAGCTTGTGCGTCGTGCCGAGGATCACGAACAGGAAGATCGCGGTCAGGATCACCTCGATGATGATCGCGCCCCACATCCCGAACCCGCCGGGGGAGTACTCGCCCCAGCCGTTGCTGGCGAAGCCGGCATCCTGTGCGGTGGTCAGCCAGCCGTCCGGACCGAACAGGCCGATCAGCACGAGCGCGGTGCTCGCGATGAGTCCGCCGACGATCTGGGCGATGACGTAGCCGGGGACATCCCGCCAGGGAAGGCGGCCGGCGGCGGCGAGGCCGAGGCTGGCTGCCGGGTTGAAGTGCCCACCGGAGATCGGGCCGAAGGCGTAGACGCCCACGACGACCGTGAGGCCGAACGCGAACGCAACGGCCACGTAGACGGCCGAGCCCGATCCGGGGTCGGTGAAGTGGTTGGAGGCGAACAGCGCTGTGCCGACGCCGCCGAACACCAGCAGGAAGGTGCCGAGCGCCTCGGCAGTGAGTCGGGCGCCCACCGACGGTGTCGGAGGCGCGGCTTCGGCGAGTGATTCACTCATGGGATTCCCTCTCATCGGTTCGAGTCGAAGTTGACCGAATTCACGGCACATCTTCCACGCGGACGCGGTGGCGGTGAGGGAGGCGCGCCGGAGTGCACCCAGCGTTCTCACAGCGGATGCATTGCCCGGAGACGACGAAGGGCCGGATGCCGAAGCATCCGACCCCTCGCAATGGTGTGTGCTACTCGCCGACGCCCACCGGGTCAGCCGAAGCGTCTGCGGTGCTCTGAGCGAGTTCGCGCACCTTGTCGGCGGTCTCCTGGTCGACCTGGCCCCAATACCAGAAGAAGCGCTCCTGGATGGCGGGAACAGTGAGGGCCTGGTACTGCCCGGCGAGCGTCTCGATGAAGCGCTGACGCTCCTCGTCGTTGAAGACCTCGGTGATCAGCGTGCGCGCCTGACCGAAGTCGTCGTCCTCCGAGTGCAGGGTCGCTGCGGTGCGGATCAGAGCGCCGTCCGACTCCCAGCTCGCCTCCACACCGCGCTGCGGGTCGGCCTCGGGGCCACCGGCTGCACCGTAGGAGTTCGGGGTGTACACCCGGTGCTCTGCGGAGTTGAAGTGATACTGCATGTTGCCCTCATGCATGTAGTTGCTCACCTCAGCGGCGTGCGGCTGATTGACCGGCAGCTGGTTGTAGTTGGTGCCGATGCGGTGGCGCTGCGCGTCGGGGTACGAGAACACCCGGGCCATGAGCATCTTGTCGGGCGAGATGCCGGTCCCCGGCACCTGGTTGCCTGGAGAGAACGCGGCCTGCTCGATCTCGGCGAAGAAGTTGCGCGGGTTGCGGTTCAGGGTGAACGTACCCACCTTGATACGGGGGTAGTCCTTCTTCGACCAGATCTTGGTGAGGTCGAACGGGTTGAAGCGGTACGTCTTGGCCTCTTCGTACGGCATGACCTGCACGTAGACATCCCACGAGGGATTCTCGCCGCGCTCGATGGCCTCGTACAGGTCGCGACGATAGTAGTCGGCGTCCTGACCGGCGATGCGCTCTGCCTCGTCGGCGAACATCGGCTCGACGCCCTGCTGCGTGAGGAAGTGGTACTGCACCCAGAAGCGCTCGCCCGCGGCGTTGACCCACTGGTACGTGTGCGAGCCGTAGCCGTTCATGTGGCGCCACGAACGCGGCAGGCCGCGGTCTCCCATGACGTAGCTGACCTGGTGGGCCGACTCGGGCGAGAGGGTCCAGAAGTCCCACTGCATGTCGGCGTCGCGCAGAGCCGAGCCGGTCAGGCGCTTCTGCGAGTGGATGAAGTCGGGGAACTTCATGCCGTCGCGGAGGAAGAACGTCGGGGTGTTGTTGCCGACGATGTCGAGGTTGCCCTCGGTCGTGTAGAAGCGCAGCGAGAAGCCGCGCACGTCGCGCCAGGTGTCAGGCGAGCCCTGCTCGCCGGCGACGGAGGAGAAGCGGATCAGCGTCTCGCTCTTGGCGCCGGGCTGGAAGGCCGCGGCACGGGTGTACTGCGAGACGTCTTCCGTGACGACGAACTCGCCGAACGCTCCGCCGCCCTTGGCGTGCGGGTTGCGCTCCGGCACGCGCTCGCGGTTGAACGAGGCGAGCTTCTCGACCAGGTAGCGGTCGTGCAGCGCGGTGATGCCGTCAGCACCGGAGGTCAGCGAGTGTGCGTCGCTGGCTACCGGTGTGCCGGTCTGGGTGGTGGTGAAAGTCTTGTCAGTCATTCACTTCTTCCTTTCGCAATCGGAGCAGATGGCTCGGTAGGTCACTGAGGCTTCGAGGATTCGCATCCCGTGGTCATGGGAGGGGTGCAGGCACGGCGCTTCGCCCACGGCGCAGGCGACGTCTTCGACACGGCCGCACTCCACGCACTGCAGGTGGTGGTGGTTGTCGAAGTCGTCCTGCACCTCGTAAAGCGCGCTCGCCGCATCCGGAAGGCTCACCCGGCGGACGATCCCTGCACCGGTGAGGTCGTTCAGGATGCCGTGGACGGTCGGCAGCGCGACGCCGCTGAGATCGCCCCGAAGCCGGGAGTACACCGTCTCGGCGGATGCGTGCGGACGTGCAGTCAGTGCATCGAGGACCGCGACGCGCTGAACCGTGACGCGCAGCCCGGCGGCCCGCAGGCGCTCGGGTGCTGCCGTCGTCATCTCCATGCGTCCAGTCTGCCATTGTTCTGAATCGTTAGCAATAAAGAATCATTCACGTTACGCGCACGACACCCGTCCGGAGGTGTCGCTTCGTGTCGCTTCTCGGGCTGTGAGGCGGCACGAACAACCACCTCCCGCGGGCGAGTGAGCGGTGGATGCCGGGGCGCTGACCCACTCCGGATCAGAGGCGACCGGCGGCCTTGAGCTCCAGGTAGCGGTCGGCGATCTTCGGAGGCAGCGACTCCGGGTCTGCGGCGATCGCCTCTCCGCCCGCACGGCGGATGGCGTCCGCGACGTTCTCGGCGTCGCGCAGGGTGCGCTCGGCGGCCGCGGCGAGATAGATCTCCTCACGCGATCCGCGCTGCTTCGCCAGCTCCCCGACCGCATCGTCCGTCACGGATCCGACCAGCACGGTCGTCGCCCGTGACGGATCGGGGAAGGCGCCGAGGAATCCACGAGCGGACTCCGCGGCATCCTGTGCGGTGAGGACGACCACCAGAGACGGCCGGGTCGTGAGAGTGCGGATCGCGGCGAACGCGCCTGCCCAGTCGGTGTCGACCAGTCGGGCATGCACTGGCGCCATCGCATCCGTCATGGCGGGCAGGAGCCCTGCTCCATCGATGCCGGTGACCCGGCCGCGCACGACACGGTCGTACAGCAGCAGGTGCACGTGATCGCCTGCCCTCATCGCGAGGGCGGCGAGCAGGAGGGATGCCTCCAGCGCAGCATCCAGTCGCGTGCCGTCGCCGACGCGGGCCGCGGCGGTCCGGCCCGTGTCGATCAGGATCACCACGTGACGATCGCGCTCCGGGCGCCACGTGCGCAGCATGGTCGTGCCTGCCCTCGCAGTCGCCCGCCAGTCGATCGAACGCACGTCGTCGCCGCGCACGTATTCGCGCAGTGAGTCGAACTCGGTGCCCTGGCCCCTCACCTGGATGCTCGTGTTGCCGTCGAGCTCCCGCAGCCGCGCCAGGCGCGATGGCAGGTGCTTGCGGGAGGAGAACGCGGGAAGCACCCTGGTGGCGCCTCGTACCTCGTGCCGTGCCTGACGGCCGCCGAGTCCGAGTGGTCCGAGGGAGCGGATGAACACGAACTCACTGACCAGTTCGCCGCGGCGGCGGGGGAGCAGCGGAACTTCCACCCTGCGTCGCTCGCCCGCGGGGATCCTCACACGCAGTCGCGCAGGATCCGCACCGGCTGTCGGCTGCCACGCGTCGCGCAACAGCGCGTTCATGGTTCGTGCTCCGTGGTTGTGGAGCGCGACGCTCGCCGTCACCGGCTCGCCCATCCGGGCACGCGCCGGCACGCGCCTGGTCACCGCCACCACGTGTGCGGATGCCGCAGACACGACGTCGACGACGAGCAGGATGCCGCACAGCAGCAGCCACCCGGACAGCACAGCCCACACCGGCACCCCCGCCGCGCTGAATGCGACGAGGGGGATGACACCGAGCCCTACGGCGACGGCGAGTCGGATGGAGACGAACACCTTAGATCGGCACCCGCGTCTGCTGGATCACGCTGGCGAGCACGGCATCCGCCGACACGCCTTCCATCTCGGCATCCGGCCGCAGCTGCAGGCGGTGGCGCCAGACGGGTACGAGCATGGTCTGCACATGGTCGGGGGTGACGGCGCTGGAGCCGTTCAGCCACGCCCACGCCTTCGCAGCGGCGAGCAGACCGGTGGAGGCACGCGGACTCGCGCCGAGCAGTACCGAAGGGGACTGGCGAGTGGCGCGGGCGAGGTCGACGACATAGCCCAGCACCTCGTCGGTCACCTCGACACCGGATGCCGCGTCCTGCGCCGCGCGGATCTCGTCCGCCGTCACGACCGCATCCACACCGGTGAGCTCGCGGGGCGAGAAGCCACCAGCGTGCAGTCGCAGCACCGTCACCTCTGCGTCTCGCTCCGGCATGCCCACCACGAGCTTCATGAGGAATCGGTCGAGCTGCGCCTCCGGCAGCGAGTAGGTGCCCTCGTGCTCGATGGGGTTCTGCGTCGCAGCCACGAGGAAGGGATCGGGCAGGTCGCGGCTGACTCCGTCGGCTGAGACCTGCCGCTCCTCCATCGCCTCGAGCAGGGCGGCCTGCGTCTTCGGCGGGGTGCGGTTGATCTCATCGGCCAGCAGGATGTTGGTGAACACGGGGCCCTGGCGGAATTCGAACTCCCCGGTGCGCGCGTCGTACACGAGCGAGCCGGTCACGTCGCCGGGCATGAGGTCGGGGGTGAACTGCACGCGCTTGGTGTCGAGGCCCAGCGCCCGAGCGAACGAGCGCACGACCAGCGTCTTCGCAACCCCTGGCACGCCCTCCAGGAGCACATGTCCGCGGGAGAGCAGGCAGACCAGCAGTCCGGTGATCGTGCCGGCCTGCCCGATGACGGCCTTGTCGACCTCGGCGCGCACGCGGTGCATCGCTGCGCGCAGCTGAGCTTCGTCAGGTGCTGTGGTGGCAGGGGAGGGGTCGGTCACGGTGTGTTCCTTTCCACGTGCACGGCGGTGGAGACCGCCGTTTCGAGTTCGGCGAGCCGTCGTGCGGTGTCGATCAGTTCGGAGTCGTTCGAGGGCAGCTCACCGGCGAGGAGCTGGTGCAGCGAGCCGCGCGGGATACGCAGCCGGTCGCTTGCGGCATCCGCGATCTCTGACGGCGTCGACCGTGCCGTCAGCCCGAGTCGTGCGGCGAGGCGGCGCAGCGATCCATCCCGCAGCGCCCGCGCTGCATGTGCGGCGTCAGCGGCCTTCGCGGTGAGACGCGCACGACCGTGCATGGTCTCGGATGCCCGGACGGTCACCGGCAGCGTCTCCGCGACGAGGGGGCCGAACCGCTGACCTCGGGCGATTCCTGCGACGATGCCCGCGAGCAGGAGCAGGAGGATCGCCGGTGTCACCCACTGCGGAGTGAGCGCGGCGAGGGTGTCCACGCTCTGCGCCTCGATGTCGCTGTCCTCGAACGAGGGGACGTACCAGACGACGTGCTCGCTCTGCCCGAGCAGGGCGAGCCCGAGGGCGGCGTTCCCGTTCTCGGCGAGGTGCTCGTTGCCGAACAACGCGCTGCCCTCGATCAGTGCGACACGGCGGTCGCCGCTGTCATCGACGAGCAGTGCCGCTGCCCCGGCGGAGTCCGTGTAGCACCCGGTGACGCCGTCTGCGGGGGTGAAGAAGCGGTCGGGGCGCACGGCGCCGACCTGGGCGAGCTCCGGCAGGTCGCACCGCGCGGTCACGTCGGCGTCTGAGGTCGCGGGCGCGTTCTCGCCCAGCTCGAAGATCCGAAGCAGACGGCTCGCGCTGGAGAGGATGACCGTTCGATCGGCCGGCGCGACGAGGTCTTCGACCGCCTGATCGGACAGCGCGAACGGGTCGGCCATGACGAGCGTGCCGTCGGCATCGAGGGCGGCCGCAGCCTCGGAGCGGGTGCGCGCGATCGTGATGTCCACTTCCTGATCGCGCAGCAGTTCGGCCAGCGCGAGGGCACCGGACTCGTCTGCGCTCTCCGGGTCGAGGGCTCCTCGTGAGTCGGGCGCGCTGATGGTGATGCTCCCGATGAAGAGCGCGAACACGACGACGAGAGCGGCGATGGCCACCCATCCGAGCGCAGAGCGCAGACGTCCCTTTTCACGCACCGCTGTGCTGGGCGCATGCTCCGCTTCGCCGGCGACCGGCTCTGCTGTCATCGTCATGCCTGCGCCCCCTCGAGCGCGTCGGGGTTGGAGAGGGGGGAGCCGGAGAGCACAGGGTGCAGCGACGCCAGCCGGTCATCGGTCTCGGCGAGGGCACGGTAGCTCTGCTCGGATGCCGGTCTGCGCAGGTAGCGCACATCGTCGAAGGCGCTCGCCGCCGCAGTCAGCTCGACGCGCTGTGCATCGAACGCGACCGCGGCTTCGCGGGCGATCGCCTGCGCGGTCGCACCGGGAGCAGGATCGATGATGTCGCGTTCGAGCAGCGCACGGGCGAGGGCGCGGAAGCGCAGCACGGTCGCGGCGTCCCAATCGCCCTCGCGTGCGCTGCGCGCAGCATCCGCCCGCAGCTGCGCTGCCGTGCGACGATCGCGTTCGCCGAGCAGATCGGTCGCGGGCCTCCTCACCCGGCGTGAACCGCGTGGCCGCCCCCAGAGGATCAGCACGGTGATGAGCGCGGCCACGATGACCACGGTGACGATGATCAATGCCAGATTTCCCACCTGCTGGCCCGTGTCGGGCGAGAACAGGCCGCTGATGAACTCCGCGACGTCCTCGGCGAGATAGTCGAACCACGTCGGCTTGGCGTCGGCGTAGCGCGGATCCTGAAGCTCCTGCTCGGCCCAGCGTCGTGCGTCATCGCCGTCCGGCACGTACGGGTCGATGTCGAGTCGGATCACGCGCCACCTGATCCGGGCGGCGCCCACGGGCTCTCGGTCTGCGGCGGGATCGGCTGAGCGGGCGCGGGGGAGTTCTGCGGTGCCGGGGGTGCCGGCGCCGGGGGTGCCGGGGGTGGCGGCTGCGTGGCGTACGGCGGCTGGGCAGGATATGGCTGCTGGGCGGGATAAGGCTGCTGCGGCTGAGGTCCCTGGTACGGCTGCGGCGGATACTGCCCCCAGCCGACCGGCGCCGACTGATAGGCGGGCACCGGCTTGGGCGGCGGAGTGCTGCTCACGGCGCGAGCGGGGTCGACAGCGAACGGGTCGCCGAGCTCGTCTTCGCTCGCGCCGAGGTCGCGTCGCTCCAGATAGCTGATGAGGCTGTGATCGAGGCCTTCGTACCGCATCCTGCAGTCCAGGTAGATGAAGACGCCTGCGGCGCACTGCACGACCACGGTGACCGCCTGAAGCACGTAGATCAGCAGCTGCGGCGCGAGCGCGGTGATGAGGTAGAGCGCGATGCCGGAGGTGTCGTTGGGACCGGTCGGTGCGATCACGGTGCCGAACAGCGAACCCAGCAGCGACAGCGGCAAGCTCACGACGCTGACCGCGACGCCCATGATCAGGTTCACGAGGAGGATGACGCCGAACGCGGTCCAGAACCGCCCTCGGGTCAGCCGCCACGATCGCACGATCGCGGCACGGATCCCGGTGCGCTCCAGCACGAGGATCGACGGCACGAGCAGCAACTTCGTGCTCAGCCACACCCAGAGCGGGATCATCGCGAGCACGAGCAGGATGCCGATCACGACGGTGAGCCCGACGCCCTCCGCGGAGCCGCCCACGCCGGCCATGACACCGACGGCGATGATGCCGCCGATCACTGCGAGGAGCACGAGTGCGGCCAGCGACTGCAGGACGCTCCAGCCCACCAGGCGCCAGAACGCCGGTCGCATCTGGCGCCACAGCCTGCCGAGCGACGGCTTCTCGCCCAGGGCTGCGTGGCCGACGTTCGCCGCCACGACCCCCTGCATGATCGCCGTGAACGCGAGGCTCACAAGACTCATCGCCAGCACGACCAGTGCGTTGATCGCGATCGCACCCCACATCACGGGGAAGAAATCGGGCGAACTGGGGGAGAGCGATTCCATCCGCAGGAATGTCGCGAACACGACGGCGCCGACGACCACTGCGGTGACGACCGCGACGACGAGCTGAATGACGATCGCGAAGCCGAACAGCACCTTCGGGTTGTGACGCAGCGTGGCGAAGGGCTTTCCGAGCAGAACGCCGAAAGTGAGCGGATGCAGCGGGATGAGCCCAGGTTTGATGGCAGGCGTCCAACTCGGTCCAGCTGTCCAACCCTGTGCGCTCACGGCGCTCCCTCCGACGGTGCGAAACCATCGTGTCATACCCCGGCCTCCCCCAGCGGAACGCCAGGGGCGCTACCGTGATCGAAACGTTGTCATGAAGTAGTCTGAGAAGTGCTGCGCTCCACCCTGACCCGCGGGCGCCGCGCACATGCGTAGAAAGATGAGGCTGGGATCAGATGACCTCACGGATCCTCGTGGTCGACGATGACACCGCGCTCGCCGAGATGATCGGAATCGTGTTGCGCACCGAAGGCTTCGAGCCGGTGTTCTGCGCTGACGGTGCGAAGGCCGTGGAAGAGTGGCGCACCCAGCGCCCCGACCTCGTGCTGCTCGACCTGATGCTGCCCGGAATGGACGGGATCGAGATCTGCACGCAGATCCGCGCCGAATCCGGCATCCCGATCATCATGCTGACCGCACGCAGCGACACAGCAGACGTCGTTCGCGGGCTCGAAGTCGGCGCGGACGATTACATGGTCAAGCCCTTCAACCCGAAAGAGCTCGTCGCCCGCATCCGTACCCGATTGCGCCCGGTGACCGCAGCGACCAGTGAGGTGCTGCGCATCGGCGACCTCGTCGTCGACGTCGACGCGCACGAGGTGCGCCGTGGCACGATGCCGATTCCGTTGACGCCCCTCGAGTTCCAGCTGCTGGTCGCTCTGGCGTCCAAGCCGCAGCAGGTGTTCTCCCGCGAGATGCTGCTCGAGCAGGTCTGGGGCTACCACTACAAGGCCGACACCCGCCTGGTGAATGTGCACGTGCAGCGGCTGAGGGCGAAGGTCGAACTCGACCCAGATCTGCCCAAGATCGTCATGACGGTCCGTGGTGTGGGCTACCGGGCCGGTAGCGTCAGCTAGGAGACCGGGGTGACCGCGACGAGCGCGACTGGGACCACGGTCGCGCTGTGGCGCGACTGGCGGGGCTGGCCGGAGACGATCGCGACGGCGTGGCGCCGCTCGCTGCGATTCCGCATCATCTCCATCACCCTGCTGCTCACTTCCTTCGCGATCTTCGTGACGAGCCTCACGATGGCTCTCGTCATCCAGAACAATCTGTTCGAGTCTCGACGCGACGAGGTGCTCAGCGATGCCCTGAGCGCGGTGGGCTCCGGCCAGAAGACACTCGATTCCGCGGAGGTGACCGATGACGCATCCGCTCTGCGGGCGCTGTGGGGCGATGTGCGCGACGAGATCCCTCGGGCGTCCTCCTCGTCGCTGATCGCGGCCTTCGCGATCGACGAGCCTCCGGTCGGCACCGGCGTGCGAGGCTTCACGACCGGGTTGAGCGCCGACCTGCTGAGTCCCGGGCTGCGCGAGCGCGTGGTGTCCTTCCCGGATCGCCAGGCGTGGCAGTCGGTGTCGCTTCCGATGGAGGACGGATCGACCGCTCCGGGGATCGTCGTCGGACAGCAGCTGATCGTGCCGGAGGTGGGTGCGTTCGAGGTATATATCGCGTACGACCTCGCCGACTCGCAGCAGACTCTGCGGTTCGTGCAGAGCACGCTGTGGGTGGCCGGCCTCATCCTCATCGCGATCATCATCGCCATCTCCTGGGCCGTGCTGCGCACCGTCTCGAAGCCCATCGTCGAGGCCGCCGAGACCAGCGCGAGACTCGCCTCGGGAGATCTGGAGGTACGGCTGCCCGTGCACGGCGAGGACGAACTCGCCACGCTCGCGCGGTCGTTCAATGCCATGGCCGACAGTATCGAGGCCCAGATCAAGGAACTCGGCGAGCTCTCTCTCGTGCAGCAGCGGTTCGTCTCGGACGTATCGCACGAGCTGCGCACGCCGCTCACCACCATCAGGCTCGCCGCCGACATGCTCAACGATCAGCGCGACCAGTTCGACCCCACGACCAACCGCACGGCCGAACTGCTGCACACCCAGGTGCAGCGCTTCGAGACCCTGCTCGCCGACCTGCTGGAGATCAGCCGGTACGATGCGGGATCGGTGCAGCTGGAGCTGGAGGCGACGAGTCTCACGAGTCTTGCGGAAGACATCATCGAGCAGATGCTGCCGCTCGCGCAGGGCCGCGGCTCAGAACTGCGTCTGGTCGCGCCGGGCGGCTACACACCGGTCGACATGGACCCGCGCCGGGTACGACGGGTGCTGCGCAACCTCGTCGGCAACGCGATCGAGCATGGTGAGGGGCGCCCGATCGTCGTCACGGTGGACAGCAATCAGCACGCTGTCGCCGTGGGCGTGCGCGACTTCGGGCTGGGGATGGATCCGGAGGACGCGCAGCGCGTGTTCGACAGGTTCTGGCGGGCCGACCCGTCACGTCAGCGTACGATCGGCGGCACCGGCCTCGGCCTCTCGATCGCGTTGGGCGATGCGAAGTTGCACGGCGGCACGCTCGCCGTCTGGTCGGAACTCGCCGTCGGCACCAACTTCGTGCTCACGCTGCCGCGTCAGCCGGGAGATCTGACCGGCGCTTCACCGGTCTCGCTCGAGCCCGAGGAAGTGCTCTCGGAAGTCAGCCACGCCACGCAGCCGATGCAGCTCACCGAACTGCGTGAGCTCTACTTCACCGATTCCATGTCGAACGCGGAGGAGGACACTCCATGAAACGCAGGCGCCGAGCATTCCCGATCGCTGTGCTGGCCGTCTTCGCCGTACTTCTGTCCGCATGCGCCGGACTGCCGACGACGGGGGAGGTGAAGTCCGGTCTCGCCCTGGGCGACGTCGATCTGCCGCCGGACATCAGCCAGATCGCCGCCGGTCCGCTGGAGGGCGCGAGTCCCGACGAGATCGTGGAGGGCTTCCTGGATGCCGCGCTCACCCCCGCGGACGGATGGAAGACCGCCCGTGAGTTCCTGAGCCCGGATCTCGCCGAGACCTGGCGTCCGGGTGCGGGTGTCACGATCGACTCAGGGGCGGCCGCGCGGGAGTTCACTGCCGATGTCCCCGGTGTCGGCGACGGAGCGCAGGAGGGCGATGTCCGCGTGCTGCTGGATCAGACGGCGCGCGTCGACGAGTTCGGCGCCTACACCGAGCTGTCGGGAGACACCTCTCTCGTGTCGTTCGAGGTCGCGAAGAACGACGAGGGGGAGTGGCGGATCACGGTCGCCTCCGACGGCATCATCCTCGACGCCGAGGCGTTCCCTCAGGTGTACCGCAGCTATGCACTGCACTTCTTCGATCAGAGCTGGACCTACCTCCTGCCGGACATCCGCTGGTACCCGCGTCGTGGGCAGATCGCTACGACTCTGACGCAGGCGTTGCTCTCCGGCGCTCCCAGCGCGTGGCTGGCACCCGCGGTGCGCAGCGCGATCCCGAGCGATGTGGCGCTCGCTCGCGACTCGGTTCCGGTCGACACCGACAAGGTCGCCACGGTCGAATTGACTCCCGCTGCATTGTCGTTGGATCCCACCGCGCTGTCACGAATGCGCACGCAGCTGGAGGAGACGCTGCGATCCGCCGGCGTCACCGAGGTTCGGATGACGGTCAACGGGCGAGATCTGAACGCCGGCCGCGCGACGATCGAGTCCCCGCGCACGGAGACCGGAACCGTCGTGCTCACCGAGTCGGAGTTCGGTCTCTACCTCGGCGATGAGATCGCGCCGTATCCGGGTATCTCCCAGGAGCTTGTCGAGATCGCCGCATCCGTCGCCTCGGTCGAGATCGCAGCCGATGATGCCAGGGCGGCCGTGCAGTTGAAGAACGGCGGCGTCTACACCGTGGCCGACGGGCGCGTCGACCAACTGGACACCAGAGCGGGGCTCATCGAGCCGACGATGGATCCGTACGGCTACACGTGGACCGTGCCGGCATCGGATCCGCGCGCGCTCACCGCGTGGCAGTCCGACGTGGTGCCGCTCGAGATCGCGAACGCGTTCCCCGACGCCTCATCGATCTCTCACCTGCGGGTGGGCCCGGACGGGGTGCGCCTCGCAGCGGTCGCCACCATCGGTGGGCAGCGCTGGTTGGTCGTCGCGGCCATCATCAGGGATCAGGATCGTGTGCCGACCGAGCTCGGACCGGTGCACACGGTGGCGCGACTGGACGGGCAGGCGCTCGGCGTGAGCTGGGTCGGCGCCGACGACCTCAGCGTGCTGATGGATTCGGACGGAAACCGGGTGGTGCTGACGCAGGCCGTCGGTGGCACCGGGCTGTTCGCCGCAGCACCGGACACATCGATCTCGATCTCCGGCGGGAGCACATCATCCGCCGTGCGCATTCTCGACGCCGGTGGAGTGCTGTTCGCACAGCGCGGGACGACGTGGCAGACGGGGTTGTCAGACGTCCTGGTGCTCGGTACGCACACCGGGCAATAGCCCCTGCACAGATCCGCGTCCGGTGACGTTCCTCACCGATCGCGGATCTGCGCCGAGCGTGCAGCGACAGAGCCTGTCAGTGTCGCTCGCATGCCGTTCGCAGAGTCGTGGTCCTTGCTCGTCGATGAGCTCGCAGCCTTCGCGCTGTCCGGATGCTGCGCTGGCTGCGATCTGCTCGGCACCCTGCTCTGCGACGAATGCGGGCAAGCGCTGATCGCGGCACCGATGCGCCAGAAGACGCCAGGTGGACTGCCGGTCACCGCAGCGCTCGTGTATCGCGCAGTGACGGCGCGGTGCATCCGACGTCTGAAGGAAGAGGGCGAGACTCTGCTTTCGCGACCGTTGGGAACGGCACTGGGCACGGCCCTGGAAGCGGCCATCGCGGATGGGGCCTACGGCGCGGAGCGGCCGTTGCTGGTGCCCGTCCCGACGTCGACGGCCGCCTTCCGCCGCCGTGGGTATCGGGTGCCCGAGCTGCTGATCCGCCGCGCCGGCTTCGCGTCGAGCCGGCTTCTCGCCAGCGTCCGCTCGACAGCGGACCAGCGCGGACTCGGTGCGCTCGAGCGGGGGCGAAACGTGTCAGGGAGCATGCGCGCGCGACACGCCCGGGATGCGCGCGAAGTCCTCGTGATCGACGATGTCGTGACCACCGGCGCCACTCTCGACGAGGCCGCACGCGCTCTGACAACGGCGGGATTCCGCGTGCGCGGGGCGGTCGCGCTCGCTGCGACACCGCGGCATAGCGGATTCCAGGCAAACGCATCGTGAATGATTGGTGACATCCACCTCTGCGCGGACTACGGTAGGGGGTCACAAGGCGACCACGGTCCGCCCTTGGCCGGGAGGACCGGGACAAGGAGGCAGCAATGGAAACAAGCATCGTTGGCGTCGGGGTGGGTATCACCGATCGCTTCCGGACCGTTGTCGAGGAGAAGATCGCCCGCGTTCAGCCGCTCGCAGCGAAGGCGCAACGCCTGGATGTGAAAGTCACGCATCGCGCCTATCGAGGCGGGCGTGTTCCGGACGAGACCGTGGAGCTCACGCTGGTCGGCAAGGGACCGGTCGTCCGGGCGGAAGCCGTCGACGGCGACAAGTTCGTGGCCCTCGATCTCGCTGTCGACAAGATGTCGGAGCAGTTGCGGCGCGCCAAGGAGAAGCGCGTCGACGGGCGCCAGCATCCTCGCGGGGCCCACTTCGAGAAGGGCAGCGGCGCGCTCGAAGGGATCGACGTCGAGCCCGCATCGGCCGACGTGCTGCACGCCGTCGCCACGGGCGCCATTCCTGTTCAGAATGATGATGAGGAAGCGTACTCGCCTGTCGTCATCCGCACGAAGAACTTCGACGCGGAATGGATGACGGTCGAAGAGGCCGTGGATCGCATGGAACTCGTCGGACACGACTTCTTCCTGTTCGTCGACGTCCGCACCGATCACCCGAGCGTGGTCTACCGGCGCAAGGGCTGGGATTACGGAGTGATCTCACTGACCGCCCAGGCTCCGCCCAGCGAGGCGCTCGCTTCCTGAGACATGAAATGGCCCGGCACCGTGAGGTGCCGGGCCATTTCCGTGTCTGTTCCGCGGGTCGTTGAGCGAGCGCCTCCGCGGGTCGTTGAGCGAGCGACTCCGCGGGTCGTTGAGCGAGCGACTCCGCGGGTCGTTGAGCGAGCGCCTCCGCGGGTCGTTGAGCGAGCGCAGCGAGACGAAACGGGTTGAGCGAGCGAAGCGAGTCGAAGCCGCACTCCACCCGCCGCTCAGTCGAAGATGCCGTCCAGGATGCTGCCGATGACGAGGCCGCCCATGATGCCGCCCATGACGTCGCCGCCTCCGCCGCGGCGTCCGCCTCCCCAGCCGCCACCCCAGTCCTGCTGTTGCTGCTGCGGCCTGGCGGAGTCGATGTCGCGTTGCGCGAGCTGCAGGGCCTCGGCTGCCAGCTGAGCGACGCGACGGGCGCCGGAGAGTGCCTGCTCGCGCGTGTCTTCGTCGGCCATGAGTTCTGGGATGTCGATGCGCAGCCGCTCCGCCTCCGCGAAGCGGGTGCGTGCATCGGCGCCGATCCAGCCGCGATGCCCGGAGATGAGTCCGCGTGCGACGCCGAGCTGACGATCGGCGTCGTCGAGGGAGTGCTGCACCTGGGCGATGCTCGGCAGCGGATTCTGGATGCGGTACTGCGCCTTGGCGATCGCATCGTCGAGTGCGGTGTTGGCCGTTCGCAGCCGTGTCAACTCGGCGAACGGGTCGTTGCGCGATCCGGATGGCGCCAGTGACTCCAGGGCCTTCTCGAGTTCAGTGGTCGCTTCGGTGACGGCGGGGACCTTGGGCGCATTGCGTGCGGCGATGATGTCGCCGCGCGAGTCGGCGACGACCTCGGCGAGGGTGGATTCTGCACGCAGCGCCTCGATCTCGAAGTCCTCGACCGCGTCGAGCAGAGCGCCGACACGGCGGATGGCCTCGGTCGCGGTCTCCAAGGCGAGGTTCGCCTCTTCATTCTGCTTCGCGGCGCGACGTCGTTCTGCGACGTCGGCGCCGTGCGTGGCGAAGGCGATGAGCTGCTCGGCCTCGTCAGCGCTGTTGTGGATCTGGTTCAGCGCACTGTCCGCGTACCGCGTTGCGAGACGTTCGACGATCTCGCGGGCCTGCGGGAGGCGTGCGGAAAGCCTCTCCGCGTCCGAGCGCACCTTCTCACGCACCTGCGGCGCGCGGCGCACCTTCGCGATGGACTCGGCCAACGCTGAGGTCTTCTCATCCAGCAGGTCCTCGGCCCACTCGCACAACTGCACGATCCGCGCGTCGCGCGTTCGGAGTTCCTCATCAGTGTCGGGGATCTCGTCGTGGTTGAGCTGATGCAACTGGAATGCCTCGCGCAGGTGCGTGCGCACTGCATCCAGCGCTGCCGTCAGATCCTTCGTGAGCGACAGTCCCAGCTCCGCCTCGGCGAAGGCGAGCTCGTCGCCGGCGGTGCGGATGCGCTCGTCCGCGGCGACCAGCGCCTGTTCCGCCTTGCGAGCGAGATCGGCGTCCTGTGCTGCTTGCGCAGCCTGTTCTTCGCGCTTGCGCTTACCCCAGAATCCGGCCATGGATCGATCCTACTTTCCGTTCACGATGCGTGGGCTGTGCATCGGCCGACCACCCGGCGTCACCTCTCCGCAGTCGCGACCGGGTCATCGCGCCGTGACAGCGTCGGGCGCCCCTTCTTGGGATGCTCGGTCGCGAGCTCGAGACCCATGGTATGGCGCGAGTGCCGCGTGAGCCGTTGTTCGGTGTGGTCGAGCCAGCGCACCTCGGCCTCGGCCGCGAAGATCATCGAATCCACGACGAGCGACCAGGCGAGCTGCTGTGGCCCGTGAGGGTCGGCGCCCGTGTACTGCGCGCGCTGCAGGGACTGCATCTGCTCCAGCGACGCCCTCCGCTGCGCCTGGATGACGGCTGCGACGTCGACGCCGGGCAGTGTCGCAGCGACCGCGAGCTTGATCGCGAGCTCGTCTCGCGTCGCACTGCCGCGCACGACGGGGGACGAGAGCCACGATGCGACCTCGGCGGATCCGGCATCCGTGATCTGCCAGTACACGTGGCCCTGCTCGTCGGTGGAACCGCGTCCGACCAGACCATCGCGCTCGAGGCGTTCGAGGGTGTTGTAGATCTGGCCGACATTCAGCGGCCACGTCGAGCCGGTGCGGCGATCGAACTCGCTGCGCAGCTGATAGCCGTAGCAGGGACCCTGATCGAGAATGGCGAGCAGGCTCTGACGTACCGACATATGACCTCCGGAAGTGATTTCTCAATATATACATACGCGGCAATGTCGCCGGAATGGGGCTCTTGTGACGTATCCGTGGGTGTTTGGGCGGGTTTGAACGGGCGCACGCCGTTCTCTCGTATAGGTTTCTGGACTGTCAAGGAACAGGAACCAGTGAACGGGGAACGGCGTGCGGAATGTCAG